>Ga0196970_1000737_pt1 | contig 31781 bp, 30 predicted proteins | sample S1v_513CmetaG_FD_148672 | JGI IMG/M metagenome (GOLD analysis project Ga0196970, IMG submission 148672) | Soil microbial communities from Anza Borrego desert, Southern California, United States - S1+v_5-13C | ecosystem: Environmental > Terrestrial > Soil > Desert | place: USA: California... | reverse complement strand
CCTTGAAGCCCATCACGTCCATGCCGGCGGTGTCGGTCGGGCGCAGGATGACCGAGTGGCGGTCGAACTCGTCCCACGCCTTCAGGTAGATGCGGCCGTCCGCCTCTTCCGACACCTTGTGCAGGCCAAGGCGGTCGACGTAGTGGGTCAGCGCCGCGTCCTTGTCGAGCACGCGGATCTGGATGAAGCCGGGGCGCAATACGCCTGTCAGTGCCATTGGGGGTTCCTCCTCGTGGGGCGGCTTTCGCGCCACCGGTTCTTGTGGTGGTCGTGTCCTAGCCGGCCATCGCCGGATGCCGTTCGGACACCGCGTAGCCGCCCTTCGCGAAGACCAGCGGCGCCAGGGCGTTTTCATAGCTGTAGGACATGACCTGGCCGACCACGATCAGGTGGTCGCCGCCGTCGTAGACGTTCCAGGTGCGGCACTCGAAGCGCGCCGCCAGATCGTCGAAGACGGGGCAGCCGCCCAGGCCCGGCGTCCAGGCGATCTCCTTGAACTTGTCCTCGCCGCGGCTGGCGAAGCGGTTGGAGATGGCGATCTGGTCCGCGGACAGGACGTTGACCACGAAATGCTCGGCGTCGCGGAAGATGGCGGCGCTGTAGGCCGCCTTGTCGACGCTCCACAGGATGAGCGGCGGGTCGAGCGAGACGGCGTTGAAGCTGCTGGCCGTCACGCCGATGGGGGCGCCGCCGTCGTCCAGGGTGGTCACCACCGTGACGCCGGTGGGGAATTGCGAGAGCGCGCGGCGGAAGTCCCGCGTGTCGATGGCGGGCGCCGTCGGGGGCGGTGCGGTCAGGGTCTGTTCGGTCATCGCACGGGTCCTTCGGATGCTAGAGCTTCGAGGCCGGGGTGCCGCCCAGGCCGAAATGCTTCTTGGGGATCTCGTCGATCAGCACGGTGACGTTGCTGGTCGGGGTCGCCACGGTGCGCAGGATGGCGTCGGTCACCTCGCGGATCAGCGCCTCCTTCTGTTCGTCTGTGCGGCCTTCCATCATGCTGATGCGGGCGATGGGCATGCGGGTGCTCCCGGAAATGGCGTGGGGTGTCTTCAGATGTCGAGGACGAGGCGCGGCGACTTCGAGCGCGAGCAGCAGACGACGATCTGATCGTTGTCCGCCCGCTCCTCCTCGTTGAGGAACTTGTCCTTGTGGTCCGGCGTGCCTTCGAGGACGTCGCAGAGGCAGGTGCCGCAGACACCCTGCTCGCACGACTTCTTGACCTTGATGCCGGCCTTGGCGAGTGCGTCGAGGATGGTCTGGTCCTCGGCGACCTGCAGGGTGACGCCGCTGCGCTTCGCCACCACCTCGAACGCGGTGCCGTGCGTGTCGACGGTGGCGTTGAAGTACTCGTAGTGGATGCGGCCGGAGTCGTAGCCGGCGGCCTTGGCCTCGGCGATCACCCAGTCCATGAAGCCGGACGGGCCGCAGACGTAGACCTGCGCGCCGCCCGGCTGGGCGCCGAAGCACACCTTCGGATCGAAGCGTTGCGCCGCGTCGCCGTCATCGAAGTGCAGGTGGAGCTGGTCGGGGAAGGCCGTCGCCAGTTCGTCGAGGAAGCCGGCGCGGTCGCGCGAGCGGCTGCAATAGTGCAACTCGAAGGCCTTTCCGGCCGCGCGCAGGGCGTAGGCCATGGCCAGCATCGGCGTGACGCCGATGCCGCCGCCGACCAGCACCGACTTCTCCGCTTGCCCGTGCAGGGGGAAGTGGTTGCGTGGTGCCGAAATGCGCACCGCCGTGCCGACGGCGAAGTCGCGATGGATGGCCCGCGAGCCGCCACGCGAGTTCGGATCGTCGAGCACGCCGATGCGGTAGCGCTCGACCGCCCCCGGCGCGTTGCACAGCGAGTACTGGCGCACGAGGCCGTCGGCGACGTGCACGTCGATGTGCGCCCCCGCCTCGAACGCCGGCAGTGGGCCGCCGTCCGCGCGGGCCAGTTCGAAGACGGCTATGCCCGCCGCCTGGTCCTCGCGGGCGGCGACCACCGCGTCGATCACCATGTCCATGGTTTCACTGCTCATTCCGTCCACCTCAGCGCATGAAGATGCCGCCATTGACGTCCCAGGCGGCGCCCGTGACGAATCCCGCCTCCGGGCTGGCGAGGCGCACGACGAGGTCGGCGACGAACTGCGGGTCGCCCAGCGCCTTCACCGGGATCATCCCCTCGATGATCTGCGCCAGCCGCTCCGGCGGGACCGCCGCGCGCACCGACGGCAGGTCCATCGGCCCCGGCGCCACGGCGTTGACCGTGACGCCCGATGCCGCGAGTTGCCGGGCGAAGATCTTCGTCAGCGTCAGGATGGCGCCCTTGCTGGCCGCGTAGTGCGCCCCCGACGCGGTGCCGCCGTTCTGCCCGGCCAGCGAGGCCATGTTGACGATGCGGCCGTAGCCCTGCGCCGCGAAGTGGGCGCCGAACACCTGGCAGCCGAAGAAGGTGCCGCGCTGGTTGACCGCCGTCACCCGGTCGAACTCCTCCGGCGTGATCTCCATCACCGGGGTGGTCGGCGTCATCGCCGCGTTGTTGACCAGCACGTCGACCCGGCCGAAGGCCTCCACCGCGCGGGCGAGCCCGGCGGTGAAGTCCCCCTTGGCGGTGACGTCCAGGCCGAAGGCGGCGATCCGCTCGCCGGACGGCGCGATCTCCCGCGCCGCCTGCTCCGCCGCATCGGCCCGCACGTCGGTGACGGCGACGGCGTAACCGGCCTGATACAAAGCCTCGGCGATGTACCGGCCGAGGCCCTGGCCGGCGCCGGTGACGAGCGCTCCGCGGTGCATCGCCGCCCCCGTCACAGGATGTAGCCGATGCTGGACAGGTGGTTGTCGGCGTTCAGCAGCCGGACCACCTTCTCGACGATGCGGAAATCATCGCCGTCCCGGCGCAGCGTGTAGGTGACGTCGGCCGGGTAGGTGCGCAGGTTGCCGTGCCGGTTCTCGCTGATGTGCTGGGCGCAACGCGCCTTCACCGTGCCGCCGTCATCCGACAGGACGCGGAAGCGGCTGACCGAGCGCACGGTCTTCGGCGTGGTCTGGGTGGAGATGGCCTCGCCGCCCAGCAGGCGCTCGACGCGCAACGTGCGCATCTCGGCCTTGTCATAGGCGTAGTTGAGGGTGTTGGCGAAATCCTCGGTGTGGGGATCGACCGGCACCACGTAGATGCCGTCGTCGGCCCACAGCTTCAGCCAGTCGCGGTATTCCTGGAAGTCCAGCATGTCGGCTTCCTTGCAGATGAAGGCCGCCACGTCGTTGAGCTGGGTGCTCATGGATGCAATCCTCGTTTCTTGCCGCTGAGATTCTTGCCGATCAGGCGGTCATCATCTCTTTGTACTTGCGGTAGGCGGCCCGCATGCCGGTCTCGGAGCACACAGCGCCGGCAACGTTGCCGTCCGGGCTGGTCTTCAGCTTGGACTGACCGCGGTTGACCAGGATCCATTCGTCAGGACCGGCCAGCGAGCCCTTCTGCACACGCTCCCACGCCTCCGCGTCGTCGGGGGTGCCGAAGCCCATCGGGCCCTGGAAATGCTCGTGCAGGCGCATGCGCAACTGGTTGAAGGCGGCCGGCGCGCCGTCACCGCCGATGGCGACGTGGTGGATCTCCGTCTCCTCGACCGAGATCGGGCGCAGCACGCGGAAGAACGCCATGGAGCAGGCGACGTTGGGGAACAGGTTCAGGTTGAAGCCCGAGCCGCCCACCGCGCGCACCAGACGGCGCACCTCCTGGTCGCTGTAGCCTTCCTTCTCCAGCTCGGCCGCGAACTCCTGGAAACGGCCGGGAATGGGGGCGTCCAGGTTGGCCTCCAGGTCGACCAGTTCGGGGATCATCACCATGACCGAGTGGCCGTTGCCCAGGTCCTCGACGAAGCCGGCGCCGTCCAGGAAGTCGAAGACCTGGCTGGTCTGGTTGTCCAGCGAGGTGACGAACGACTTGTGGACGATCGGGAAGTGGTAGGCGTCGGTGGTGTTCTCGAGCTGGATCTTCCAGTTGCCGGGGAAGCGGAAGCGATGGTCGCCCAGCACCTTGACCGGATAGCCGCCGCCCTGCTTCATGAACAGGTCGATCCACTTCTTCGCCCCGCCGAGGTAGTCGGTGAGCGGCTGCATGTCCGCCTTCAGCGTGGCGAAGATCATGCCCTGGTAGATTTCGTGCCGGACGCTGACGAGCGGGTAGTCCTTCTTGTCGAAGACGCCGTCGTATTCCTCGGGCTTCGGCAGCGCGCGCAGCTCGCCGTCAAGGGCGTAGCCCCAGCCGTGGTAGGGGCAGGTGAAGCTCTTCACCTTGCCCTTCTTGCCCTCGCACACGGTGGCGGCGCGGTGCCGGCAGCGGTTGAGGAGGACGTGGATCTCGCCCTTGCGGTCGCGGCTGATGATCACCGGCTGGCGGCCGATGTAGGACGTCTTGTAGGAGCCGGATTCCGGCACTTCGCTGGTGTGGCCGACCCACACCCAGGTGTTGTTGAAGATCCGGTCCATTTCGGCGTCGAACAGCGCCGGGTCGGAGTACAGCGACGTGTGGACCTTGTCTTCCAGAACCCGGTCGGAGATGTCGACCTCGGGGGCCTTCTTGCTGCGGCATGCGGTCATGGTGGTCATGGCTCTCTCATAGAGAAGGGTTTCTTATTTCGGCACCGGCAGGTCGGCGGCGGCGTCCCAGGGTTCGGCGACCTTGCGGCTGAACAGGCGTTCCGTCTGGAAGTGCGCGATGCGCCAGACGCCGCCCCCGCCGTCGCCGTCGCCGTCACGCCGGAAGCGCACGTCGAGCCGCGCCGAGGAGAGCTGCGAGTCCCCCGACGCGAAGGTCGAGGTCTGCAGCATCAGCCAGCGCCCGGTGGCGTCCGCCCCGTCGACGGCGATCTCCTCGCTGGTGAGGAAGTGCGCGTTCAGGCGGAAGTGGGCGGGCGGCACCGTGTACTTGGCGAACATGGCGCGGATCGCCTCCGCCCCCTCCAGCCGGCCGAAGGTCGTGGCGTAGCGCCCCCTGCCCTCCCAGACGGCGTCTGGCGTGAACAGCGCCATCAACGGGTCGAGGTCGAAGCCCTCGCCCAGGTCGTCGCAGAGCGCCATGTAGCGGTTGATGCAGGCGCGGACCCGCTTCTCCGCCTCCAGATCCTCGACCCGCCGGAGCAGGGCGCGGAGCGTCAGCCGTTCGGACGTGCGTTCGGACATTGGGGGGCTATTCCACCGGTGCCGTTCGGGATCAGGTCGGGATCTGGAGTTCGCGGCCGATCCGCGTCTCCACGGCGCAGTACTTCCACAGCTTGTAGGTGCCGTCGCCCACCGGGATGGTGCGGAACAGATTGCAGGCGGCGACCACCGTGTCGTAGTCGGGCATGTCCGTCATGAAGTAGCAGGTGAAAGGATAACCCTTCGACGGACCGACCATCGAACGGTCGTCGTCCAGCGTGCCGATGATCTTGGCGCCCGGCAGCGTGGACATCTCCTTCATCATCCGGCTGAACGCCTGCCAGACGTGCCCGGCCTCCTCGGCGGTGGCGTCCATGAAGTTCTGGTTGACGGATATGCAGAACAGAACCCGCAGCGGCGTCTTTTCGGTCATTCGTTCCTCCTGAAGAGCGTGGTCTTGATTCCGAGATCAAAGATATCCGGGAAGGGGCTGCTTACCAAAGAACATCGCTCCGGCGTTCTGGTAAGTGATCGCCCCCATGAAGGCGTGTTGCGTGCACATCGCCGCGTCGCGGTACAGCTGCGACAGCGGGTGGTCGTTGTAGGTGCTGGTCATGCCGGAGAGCTGGTAGGCGACGCGCACCGCCTCCGCGCATTCGTGCGTCAGGTGCGTGGCGGCGAGGCGGATCATGCTGGTCTCCTGCGGCGTCGGCCGGCCCCCGGCCTGAATGACCGCCCAGGCGTCCTCGGTCGCCTCGTAGAAGAAGGCACGCGACGCGCGGACCTTGGCTTCGGCCTTGGCCACCTCGATCTGCACGTAGGCGCGGTCGCCGATGTTGGGGGCGCCGGTGACCGAGGTGCGCGAGGCCGCCGTCTTCTGGAGGACGTCCAGCGCCTCGCGGGCGATGCCCAGGGTGACCACCGACAGCACCTGTGCGGCGAAGGCCAAGCTGGGGTAGCGGAAGAACGGGTCGTCGACGGTGGGCACGCCGCCGCGGGTGAAGGTCCACTCCTCCGGCACCATGACGTTGTCGACCACGAGGTCGTGGCTGCCGGTGCCGATCAGGCCGATGACGTCCCACGCCGGCTCGATGGTCAGCTTGTCGCGCGGGATCACCGCCATGCGCGGCAGGGACTGGCCGTCGTCCGGCATGATGCCGACGCCGCAGACCGACGCGCCCATGCAGCCGCTGCCGAACTGCCAGCGCCCGTTCACCAGATAGCCGCCGTCCACCTTGCGGGCGGGCTGCGGCGGGAAGATGCCGCCGGCGAAGACGACGTCCGGCCCGTTGGCCCAGACCTTCTCCACGGTCTGCGGAGGCAGTGCCGCGAGGTAGGCGGGGTTCATGCCGAAGCTCGCCACCCAGCCGGCCGACCCGTCGGCCGCCGCGATCTCCTCGACCATCAGCAGGAAGTCGAGCGGCGACTTCTCGTCCCCTCCGTAGCGCTTCGGCACCAGGGCGCGGTAGACGCCGATGCCCTTGAAACGCTCGATGATGTCCTGGGAGATGTACTTCTGCTGTTCGAATTCCTTGCGGCGGGCGCGGATGTCGGCAAGCAGCGAATCGAATTCCGCTGCACCACCCCAGACGTCCTTATCGATCATGTGACGAGGCATGTGGTGAAGTCTCCCGAGAACGAGGTTATTGGTTGGCGGGACGGGCGACGAGTTGCTGACCGACGGCGCACAGCGCCGCGTCCTCGCCCTTCCGGCCGATAAGCTGCAGGCTGACCGGACGGCCATCGACCGGCGGCAGGGGTATGGACAGGGCCGGGTGGCCGGACAGGTTGAACGGGCGCACCAAGGCCGACGCGCGCAGGTCCACGCGCCCCGCCAGCGCTTCGTCCAGCGGCATCGGAAAGCCGGGCAGGGTCGGCAGGACCAGGGCGTCCACGTCGGCCAGCGCGCGGTCCACCTCCGCCGTGAAGCGGGCGCGGACCTCTTCCGCCGAGGCCACGTCCTCCGGCGTCGTTTCCGCCGCCTTCGCCAGGCGGGCGGCGACGTCGGCGCCGACCAGACCGCTGTCCAGGTAGCGTCCGCAGGCGGCCCAGGTCTCGGCGTTGATGACGATCAGCCCGGCGTTGAACGCCGCGACCAGCGACGGCAGTTCGACCGGCCGCGCGACGGCCCCGGACGCGGCCACCGCTTGCGCCACGGCGCGGAGGATGACCGGCTCGGCGGCGACGGACAGCGTGCCCAGCACCAAGGATCCGGCCCCGGCCGGTGCCGGGGTGAAGGTCGGGTCCATGGCCGCCATGGCGGCGACCAGGGCATCGAGGGAATCGGCCATGGGACCGACGCAATCCAGGCTGCTTTCCGCCGGCATCACGCCGCGGCGGGAGACGCGCCCGAAGGTCGGCTTCAGGCCGAACACGCCGCAGCAGGCCGCCGGCAGGCGGATCGACCCGCCCGTGTCGGTGCCGAGCGCGAAATCGACCAGGCCCGCGGCCACGACCGCCGCCGATCCGCTGGACGAGCCGCCGGGGATCAGCGCGGGAAAGCGCGGGTTGACCGGGGTTCCGGACCATGCGTTCACCCCGGTCATGCCGTAGGCGAATTCGTGCAGCGCCGTCTTGCCGACGATGCGGCAACCGGCATCCAGCACCGCCTGCACCACGTCGGCGTGGGCGGTGGCTGGCGGGGCCATGTCCAGGGCCCGGCTGCCGGCCCTCGTCGGCATACCGGCGATGTCGATGGTGTCCTTGATGGCGACCGTTGGAACCGCGACGGCCGGGCCGTCGCCACCGATGACACAGCGTTGGATGAAGCCGTCAAACACAGGCGGCGGGCCCCTGTCTGCGTCCGCCGGCGCGACGCCGGAACGGACTTGGATTGATTCTGGGAAGCGTTGGAAGTGTTTCACTATTCACTTGAAAAGTCAACTAGTGGAACGGCGGAAAATCAGTGAGCTGGCGGGAAATTCGACGGGATTGGAGGCGCTTCGCAGGTTGGGGCAAGCGCCAGCGCGGCCCAACACCCACCGGTGCGAAAAGGGTGTTGGGCCGCGCCGCGCTTGGCGCCAACCTACGAGCCGCGCCGTGCGCCGCCCTACTTCAGCAGGCGCCACGCACCGTCCTTGACGGTGATCATCACGCGGCCGCGCGCGTCGAAGCCGGAGTGGTCCTGCGGCGACATGCTGTAGACGCCCTGGGTGCCCACCAGTTCCTTGGTGCCCTCCAGCGCGTCGCGCAGCGCGGCGCGGAACTCCGGCGTGCCGGGCTTGCCGCCCTTCAGTGCGGCGGGGACGGCGTTGGCCAGCAGCAGGCCGGCGTCGTAGACGTTGGCGCCGAAGGTGGCCGGCACCGCGCCGTAGGCCGCCTTGTAGGCGTCGACGTAACCGCCCGCCACTTTCTTCGACGGGTGGTCGTCGCCGATCTCGCCCAGCACGAGCATGAGGCTGGCGGCCAGCACCGCCCCCTCCACCTTCTTGCCGCCCAGCTTCAGGAAATCGGGCGATGCAGCGCCGTGCGTCTGGTAGATGCGGCCTTTGTAGCCCTGGTCGACCAGCGTCGTGTGCGGCAGCACCGTGGCGGCCCCGGCGGTGGCGATCAGCACGGCGTCCGGGTTCGCGCCCAGCATCTTCAGCGACTGGCCAGTGACCGAGGCGTCGGTGCGTTGGAACCGCTCCTCCGCGACGACCTTGATGCCGGCCTTCTGCGCCTGCGCGCCGAAGGTCTTGATCCAGTTTTCGCCGTACGGGTCGTTGGTGGCGATCAGACCGACGCTCTTCACGCCGTTCTTCGTCATGTGCCCGACCAGCGCGCTGGCGATCAGGTCATCGTTCTGCGTGGTCTTGAAGACCCACTTCTTCTTGTCGTCCATCGGCAGCACGACGGCGGCGGTGCCGACCGGGGCCAGCATGGGCGTGCCCGACTCGGCGACGAAGCCGATGACGCCGACGGCGTTCGGCGAGCCCGACGGGCCGATGATGGCGTCCACCTTGTCGGCGATCAGCTTCTTGGTGTGCTGCACCGACAGCGTCGGATCGCTGGCGTCGTCGAGCAGGATGTACTCGACGCTGACGCCCGCGATCTCCTTGGGCAGCAGCGCCACGGTGTTCTTCTGCGGGATGCCGACCACGGAGATCGGACCGGTGGCCGACGCGATCACGCCGACCTTCATCTGCGCGGCGGCCGTGCCGGCGAAGGTGAGTGCCGCGACGGCGACGCTGGCGGCCAGAAGCTTCTTCATACCCATAGTTTGCCCCCTCGTTTTGTTGGTTGGTTCCGTTGGTTGCGCGTGTCTTGCGTCAGGCGTCGGCCGTCTGCCGGTCGGCGCCCGCAATACCCAGGTAGGTTTCGATGACCCGGTCGTTCTTCGCCAGATCCGCCGCCGGCCCCTGCAGGGCGAACTCGCCGGCCTCCATGACGTAGCCGTAGTCGGCCACCGCCATGGCGGCGCGCGCGTTCTGCTCGACCAGCAGGATCGACACGCCGCGCCGGCGCAGATCGGCGATGATGCGGAAGATTTCGGCGATGATCAGCGGGGCGAGGCCAAGGCTCGGCTCGTCGAGCAGCAGCAGCTTGGGCTTCGCCATCAGCGCGCGGCCCATGGCCAGCATCTGCCGCTCGCCGCCGGACAGGGTGCCGGCGGCCTGCCGGCGCCGCTCCTTCAGGCGCGGGAAGATGCCGAAGACCTCATCCAGCGTGTCGCGCTGGTCGCGCTGCCCCTGCCGCCAGCGGTCGAAGCCGCCGAGCCGCAGGTTGTCCTCCACCGACATCGACCCGAACAGCTCGCGCTTTTCCGGGATCAGGCCCATGCCGCGGCGGACCAGCTTCTCCACGCCCAGCGGCCGGGTGGTGGACTCGCCGAAGTAGGCGATCTCGCCGGAAAACGGCAGCAGGCCCATCATCGCCGACAGCAGCGTCGTCTTGCCCGCCCCGTTGGGGCCGACGATGGTCACCACCTGCCCTTCGCGGATCTCCATGCTCACCGAGCGCACGGCGGCGATCTTGCCGTAGGACACCGACAGGCCGCGGCACGCCAAGAGGACCGGCGTCTCCGTGCCGCTCATTGCACACCTCCCAGGTAGGCTTCGAGAACGCGGGGGTTCTGCTGGATCTCCTTGGGCAGCCCCTCGGCGATCTTGGTGCCGAACTCCATCACCACGACGCGGTCGGCCAGGTTCATGACGAAGTCCATGTCATGCTCGACCAGCAGGATCGCCAAGCCGTCCGCCCGCAGTTGCCGCAGCAGCGCGGCCAACTCCTGCTTCTCCTTGTAGCGCAGGCCGGCGGCCGGCTCGTCGAGCAGCAGGACGTAGGGGTTGGCGGCCAGCGCGCGGGCGATCTCCAGCACCCGCTGCTGGCCGAGCGCCAAGGCACCGGCTTCCGTCCACAGGTGCGCGCCGAGGCCGACCCGCTCCAACTGCCGCTTGGCTTCGGCCAGAAGTTGCGCCTCCTCGCCCCGGTCGAGGCGGAAGATGGCGGCGAAGAGCCCCTTCACGCCGCGGGGATGCGCGCCGATGGCGACGTTCTCTATCACCGACATGTCGGGCAGCAGCCGGACGTGCTGGAAGGTGCGGTTGAGGCCGAGGAGCGAGATCTCCCGCGCCGACTTGCCGAAGATGGACCGGCCGCGGAACTCGAAGGTGCCGCCGTCCGGCGTGCCGACACCGCTGACCAGATCGAAGAAGGTGCTCTTGCCCGCCCCGTTGGGGCCGATCAGCGCCAGGATCTCCCCGGCGTTGAGGTCCAGGCTGACGTCCTTGTTGGCCTGCACGCCACCGAAGGACTTGCGGGCGTTGCGCACCTTCAGGATCGGCCCGCCGCCCGCCGCCCGCTCGCGCACCGGCAGCGGCGCCTCGTCCGGCACGGCGCGCGGCAGCACGGCGGACCAGCCCAGGCGGCGCTGGATGCCGGCCAGGAGGCCGTCGGGCGCCACGTGGAAGATCACGATGATGATGGTGCCGAAGATCACCATCTCGAAGTTGCCGGCATGGCCGATCAACGACGGCAGATGCGCCTGCAGGAACGGCTTCAGCGAGGTGATCAGGCCGGCGCCGACGATGGCGCCCCAAAGGTTGCCGGCCCCGCCGACCACCGTCATGAACAGGTATTCGATGCCCTGGTTCAGCGAGAACGGCGTGGGGTTCACGAAGCGCTGGAAGTGCGCGTACATCCAGCCGGTGACGGCCGCCATCACGCAGGCGATGACGAAGATCTGCACCTTGGCCGCGCGGGTGTCGATGCCCATGGATTCGGCCATCACCACGCCGCCCTTCAGCACCCGCATCGCCCGTCCCTTGCGGGAATCCAGCAGGTTGGCGATGCCCCACATGAAGCCCAGCAGCACGATCCACACCACGGCGTAGCTGGCGGCCGGGGAGATGAACTCCTGGCCCCCCAGCGACAGGCGCGGCAGGCCGGACAGGCCGGTCTGCCCGCCGGTGGCGGAAAGCCCGCCGAACAGGAAGTAGACGGCGACGGCAAACGCGATGGTGGCCAGCGGCAGGTAGTGGCCGGACAGCCGCACGGTGATCGACGCGCCGATGTAGGACCCGGCGGCGCTGACCGCGACGATGACCGGCAGCGTCGCCCACGGCGACCAGCCCGAGTTCAGCGTGAACCACGCCGTGATGTAGGCGCCCAGGCCCACGTAGGCCGCCTGCCCGAAGGACGGGATGCCGCCCTTGCCGGTCAGCAGCACGAGGCTGAGCGCCACCACGGACGACAGGCCGATGTAGGTGAGGATCGCCAGCGCATACTCGGACAGCACCAGCGGAGCCGCGACGATCAGCGCCACGGCCAGGAGGGGGAGAAGCCGGCGGATGGTCATTCCTCGTCCTCCACCCGGCGCGAGGCCATGGAGCGCCACAGCAGCACGGGGATGATCAGGGCGAACACGATGGCCTCCTTGAAGGCGCTGGCGGCGAAGGAGGCGAAGCTCTCCAGCACGCCCAAGCCGAGCGCGCCGGCGGCGGACAGCGGATGGCTCGCCAGCCCGCCGATGATGGCGGCGACGAAGCCCTTGAGCCCGAGCAGGAAGCCGGTGTCGTAGTACATCGTCGTTACCGACGAGATGAGGACACCCGCCACCGCGCCGATGAAGGCGGCGACCAGGAAGGCGGCGCTCCCCGCCATGCTGGCGGAGATGCCCATCAGCCAGGCGCCGGTGGGGTTGATGGCGGCGGCGCGCAGCGCCTTGCCGTACAGCGTGCGCTCGGAGGCGACGAACAGCAGCACGACCAGCAGCGCCGTCACCGCGTACACGACGATGGACTGCGCCTGGATCGGCACGCCACCGATGCTGAAGCTGATGTCGACCAGCGGCGCCGTGCGCCCGCCGCCCGGCCCGAAGATGAACAGCCCCAATTCGTTGAGCACGAGGTGCAACGCCACCGAGACGACCAGCAGCACGAGAATCGAGGCCCGCGCGATCGGGCGGTAAACCAGACGGTAGAGCAGCGGCCCCATGGTCGCGATCAGGACCACCGTCACCACCGCATGCGCCAGCGCCGGCAGTTCCACCCGGCTTGCGGCGTAGGTCAGGGCCGCCGCCAGCAGCGGCGGCCAGGACAGCCGCCCCAGGTCGGGCACGGCGTCGCGCAGTTCGCCGCGGCGGAGCGCCCGCAACAGCTCGACCCCCACGGTGACCGCGACCAGCAGCACGACGAGGCCGACCGTTCCCGGCGTCCTGCCCTCGCGCAGGAGGATGTAGGTAAGGGCCGCGTAGGAGACGAACTCCCCCTGCGGGATCAGGATGATTCGCGTGACGGCGAAGACGAACACCAGCGCAAGCGCCAGCAGGCAGTACACGGCGCCGTTGGCGAGGCCGTCCTGCGTCAGGTAGCCGGCGATGTAGGGACTCATGCCCGCCCCCCCGATCCGGGGCGGACGGGACAAGGCAGGGATACGGCGCGCGCATCGGCCGCGCACGGTTGGTTGGGTCCGGTGAACAAGGAAGAGCACCCCCCGATCGATTCCGACAGCGACATTTAGTCGCGTTTCATTTGTTTCATCATTCACTTGAAAGGTCAACCAAATTCAGGCGGCGAAACTGCAGTATTCTGCGGGTTTCAGGCACCTCTGATTGCCCGATTCCTATGCTGCACGTGCACAATTTCGTGCCGCAATGCACAATACTGCCGCAACCCCGCGCGCCCCGGCGTGGCGCGCGCCGGGACAACGCAGCGATTCGACCTATTCCCCAGTGTTTGACTTGACTTTGGGCGCCGATGGGCGGAGACGCATCAGCGACGCGTGCGCATGCCATCGGCTACCGTGCCGCCGCGTCCCGATAAACAGCCCGAGATTGTGACGCTTCCGATGAGCACGCCGAAAACGACGTCGAGCAAGTACCTTCCCGGCAGCGACAGCTTCGACGTCAACTCCTTCCCCCTCTACTGGGTCGCGCGCCTGAACGCGAAGTACGGGATGGAGATGGAGAAGAAGCTCAAGGCGGTGAACATGGACGTGTCGCGCTGGCGGGTCGCCATGCTGCTGCGCGTGCATGAGGAGCTGAGCATCTCGCAGATCGCCGAGCACGCCATCGCCAAGCTGCCGACGATCACCAAGATCGTCTACCGCATGCAGGACGAGGGAATCGTCACCGTCAAACCGTCGGCCACGGACGGCCGCGTCAGCATCGTCAGCCTCACCGAGAAGGGGCACAGCAACATCCGCGAGGTCAACGAGACCACCCAGAAGCTGTTCAAACGCCTGTTCAACGGCATCTCGGAAACGCAGATCCAGCGGCTCAACGCGACATTGCAGCAGATGCTGAACAACCTGATGGAGGATTGACGCCGGCCTCCACGCCGTCCGGGGACGGGAACGACTCGGATTCCCGTCACACCCGACCGGCGCATGAAGGACGACGCGTTCGGCAACGGGGCGTCACAGCGCTCTCGAAACCACGGCGGCGGCGGCCAGCACACGCCGGTCATCGCCGGGACGACCAACCACCTGCACGCCGACCGGCAAGCCCGAAGGCCCGCGCAGGCCCGGCACGTTGACGCACGGCACGCCCAGCAACGTCCAGACCCGGCTGAACACCGGGTCGCCGGTCGCCGCCAGCCCCTCCGGCGCTTCACCCGGCGCGCTGGGGACCAGCAGCACGTCCATCGCGCCCAGCGCTTCGTCGAACCCCGCCCGCCCCTCCGCCGCAAGCACCATGGCCGCGTCGTAGTCCTCCGGCGCGATGGCGGCCCCGGTCTCCAGGATCTCCCGCAGCTTGGCGCTGAGCCGGTCGGGCGCGGCCAGCATCTCCGGCGCGCAGCTCCGCGCGCCCTCATAGGCCATGACGGTCTTCTGCGCCTCCAGCAGGCCGCGCCAGCGCTCGGACGGCGTCACGTCGCGCACCTCGATCCCGGCCGCGCGCAGACGGTGCGCCGCCTCGTCCAGGGCGTCGCGCGTCGCCGGCCCGGCGGCCTCCCACTCATGGGTGCGGCACAGGCCGATGCGCGGACGGAACGGTTCGTCCCCGGCGCGCAGCGCCGGCCGGCCGGCGAGCACGGAGGCGAAGAAGGCCGCGTCCTCCACCGTCGCGGCGAAGACGCCGACCGTGTCCAGGCTGTCGGCGAAGGGCCGCACGCCGGTGCGGTCGATCAGCCCGAAGCTCGGCTTGTAGCCGACGCAGCCGCAGTAGCTCGCCGGCCGGATCACGGAGCCCGCCGTCTGCGTGCCGAAGGCCAACGGCACCATGCCGTCGGCCACCGCCGCCGCCGAGCCGGACGACGAACCGCCCGGGGTGCGGCCGGGGTCGTGCGGGTTGCGCGTCTTGCCCGGTTGGAAATAGGCGAACTCGGTGCTCACCGTCTTGCCGAGCATCAGCGCGCCGGCCCCCCGCGCCAGCGCCACGCACGCGGCGTCGCGCGGTGGCCGGTGCCCCTCGTACAGCGGCGAGCCGTAGCCGGTGGGCATGTCGGCGGTGTCGATGATGTCCTTGACCCCGACCGGCAGGCCCTTGAGCGGGCCGCCCCCCGTACGGTCGATGCGCCGCGCCTCCTCCAGCGCGGCATCGGGGTCGAGGTGTTGCCACGCCTGCACGTCGGGCTCGCGCTCGGCGATGCGGTCGAGGCAGGCGCGGGCCAGCGCCTCGCAGGTCAGCGAACCGTCGGCGATGCGGCGGACCGCGTCCAGGGCGGTGGGAATGCGGGTCATGGCCTGCACCAGTCTTCGATGATGCGTCCGTACGCCTCGACCGCCTGATCGATGCGCGAGACGAGGCAGTACTCGTCGGTCTGGTGCGCCATGGCCGCTTCGCCGGGGCCGAGAATCACGGTGGGCAGCCCGCCCATGGCCGGCGTCAGGGCCGAGGCGTCGGTGAAGTAGGTCGCCCCCTTGACCGCCGGCGCCGCGCCGAGCAGCGGCGTCATGATGGCGAAGACCCGGCGCATCCACGCATCCTCGGGGTCGGTCCACACCGCCTCGACGTCGACGATCGGGTCCATCGCCACGTCGGACCCCAGGAAGCTGCCGAGCGCTTCCCGAACCCGCGCGTGCGTCTGGCCGGGCACGGTGCGGATGTCCAGCCCGATCTCGGCGCGGTCGGGCACCGAGTTGACGTTGATGCCGCCATGAAAGGTGCCGACGTTCAGCGTCGGACCGCCGAGCACCTCGTGCCGGCGCTCGTTGAAGTCGAAGTCGTCCAGCTTCACCACGGCGTGCGCCGCCTTGGCCACGGCGTTGACGCCCTTCTCCGGCATGGAGCCGTGCGCGGTCACCCCCTCCGCCACCGCCTTCAGCCACAGCGCCCCCTTGTGGCCGACCAGCGGGTGATTGGACGTCGGCTCCGCCACCACCAGCGCGCCGGCCTGCCCCAGCAGGCCCGGCTGGTTGCAGAGGTGGTAGGCCCCCTCGCACCCCGTCTCCTCCGCCGCGGTGATGACCAGCAGCGCGCCCGGCCCCTGTTCCAGGATCGGGCGGTTGGCGATGCACGCCTCGACGAAGGCGGCGACGCCGGCCTTCATGTCGCTGGAGCCGCGCCCGAACAGCCTGTCGCCCACGATCTCGCCGCCGAACGGGTCCTGCGTCCAGTCGCGCATGCCCAGCGGCACCGTGTCGATGTGGCCGGTGAAGGCGATGGGCAACCTTCCCTCCTGCCCGCCGATGCGGGCGACGAGGCTGGCGCGGCCCTCGCCGAAATCGACGACCTTCACGGCGAAGCCGTTGTCCTCCAGCCGCGCGGCGAGGATGTCGGCGCAGCGCCGCTCGTTGCCGGGCGGGTTGATCGTGTTCTGCCGGACGAGCGCCCGGGTGAGCGCGACGGCGGGGGAGTGCGTCATGGGACCCTTCCTGTTACCCGAAATACGCCTGGTGCACCTCGTCGCTGCCCATCAGCTCCTCCGGCCGGCCGGAGGCGACGACGCGCCCCTGGCTCAGCACGTAGCCGACGTGCGAGATCGCCAGCGTCTGCTTGGCGTTCTGTTCGACGAGAAAGACGGTGATGCCCGCCTCGTTGACGCGGCGGATGATGTTGAAATTCTCCTTCACGTAGAGCGGCGACAGGCCGAGCGACGGCTCGTCGATCAGCAGCACCCTGGGCTGCCCCATCAGGCCGCGCCCGATGGAGACCATGGCCTGTTCGCCACCCGACATGGTGCCGGCGAGCTGGGTGCGCCGTTCCTCCAGGCGCGGGAACAGCGCGTAGACGCGCGCCAGCCGCTCGCGCACCCGCTCGTCGCCGTCCACCAGATAGGCGCCGAGGCGCAGGTTCTCCTCCACCGTCAGCTTGGGGAACAGGCGGCGCCCCTCGGGAATGGCGCCGATGCCCTGGGCGATGACGCGGTGGGTGGGCAGCCCGGCCAGTTCCGTGCCCCCGAAGCGGATCGACCCCGTGCGCGGCGGCGTCAGGCCGAGGATGGCGCGCACCAGCGTGGTCTTGCCCGCGCCGTTGGCGCCCAGGAGGCAGGTGATGGTGCCGGCGCGCACCTCCAGCGACACGCCGTGCAGCACGTCGGCCTTCTCATAGCCGCAGGTGACGTCCTCGATGATCAGGTCCGCGCTCATTCGACCCCCAGATAGGCTTCCTGGACCTGCCGGTCGCCGGCCACCTCGCGGTAGACGCCCTCGGCGATCTTCTGGCCGAAGTTCAGCACGACGCAGCGGTCGGTGATGCGCTCGATGACGCCCATCTCGTGTTCGATGATGACGATGGCGAGCGACGGATCGACGCGGTCGCGCACCTCCAGGATGTCGTCCATGAGCTGGCGGGTCTCCTCGTGCGTCATGCCGGCCGAGGGCTCGTCGAGCAGCAGCAGCTTGGGGTGCGCGATCAGCGCCCGGCAGATCTCGATGCGGCGGCGCTGGATCATCGGGAAGGCGGCCACCGCCTCGTCCATGCGGCGCGCCAGATCGGGATGGAAGGTGCCGAGGATGACCCGCGCCTCCTCGCGCGCCGCCTCGTACGCGTCGCAGAAGGCCTTGCGCCGCATCAGGTTGAACCACAGGCCGCGATTCAGGCGCTTGTGGTTGCCGATCATGACGTTGTCGAAGATCGACAGCGGCAGGCACAGCCGCGAGCGCTGGAAGGTGCGGACGATGCCGGCCTCGTAGACCGCCTGCGGCGTCCAACTGGTGATGTCGCGCCCGTCGAAGACGACACGGCCCTCGTCGGCGGCGTAGATGCCGGTGACCACGTTGAAGAACGTCGTCTTGCCCGAGCCGTTCGGGCCGATCAGCCCGACCACCTCGCCGGTGCCGACGTCGAAGTCGACTCGGTTGAGCGCCACCAGACCGCCGAAGCGGCGGGTCAGTCCGGCGACGTCGAGAAGCGGTGTCGGCGCCAGCATCAGGCCCTCCCCGGCACGTAGGCGCGCAAGGTGCGCGGCAGAAGACCCTGCGGCCGGAACAGCAGGATCAGCATGACCAGCCCGGCGTAGAGCAGGAACCGGTATTCCTGGATGATCTGGAACTTCTCCGGCAGGATCACCACCAGCGCCGCCGCCAGCATGGCGCCCCACAGGTTGCCGATGCCGCCCAGGAGGATGATCGACACCAGGATCAGGCTGTCGCCGAAGGTGAAGTTGTTGGGCGCGATGAAGCCGACCATCAGTGCGTAGAGCGCGCCCGCCATGCCGGCCAGCGCGTTGCCCCAGGTGAAGGCGACGATCTTCCAGCGCGCGATGTCGTGGCCGAAGCAGGCCGCCGCCGTCTCGTCGATGCGCACGGTGTCGAGCGCCAGCCCGACCCACGAGCGCTCCATCCGCCGGGTCAGCCCGAACGCCAGCACCAGCAGCGCCAACGCCGCCACCACGTAGACGACGTAGTGCGACAGCTCGACGCCGCCGAACTCCAGGGCGGTGTTGGGCTTCCAGCCGAACACCGTGACGTTGCGGATCTTCATGCCCTGTGGCCCGCCGAGCGTGTCGTTCACCTCCAGGAAGGTCTTCATCAGGATGGCGAAGGCGATGGTGACCACCGCCGTGTAGTGCCCCTTGGTGCGCAGCATCGGCAGGATGAGCAGCGAACCGAGCGCCGCCGCCGCCAGCCCGCCCAGCGGGATCGCCAGCAGGTGCGGGACGGCCGTGTACTTCACCACCACCGCCGCCGTGTACGCCCCGACCCCGTAGAACGACGCCCCGGCGAAGTTGACCATGCCGGCGTAGCCGAACTGCACGGTCAGCCCGATGCAGGTGGTGGCCGACAGCAGCACCGTCGCCATCATAAGGAGCGGGAAATGGTCCTCGTAGAACCATGCGGTGACCGCCAGCACCGCGGCGATGACGGCGGCGTTCAGCACGCCCTCGTGCGCGTCGACGCTGGCGCCGATGGCGCGGGCGAGGCCGAAGCGCCACGCGGCAAGGGACGCCAGCGCGGCCCCGGCGATCAGCGCGCCGACCGCCCATTGCTGTTCGGCGGTCAGCAGGGCCACGGCGAACACCGCGCCGGCGCCGACGGCGGCGAGTCCGGGGAGGAGCGAAGGTCTGGTCTTTTCCATGCTCACACCCGCTCGCTGGTCTTTTCGGCGATCAGGCCGCTTGGCCGCCACGCCATGATGGCGATGACCACGGCGTAGGCGAAGACATCCTTGTAGGCGCTGGCGAAGGGCAGCGCGACCGCCCCGATGGTCTGCAGCGCCGCGAACAGGAAGCCGCCGAGGATGGCGCCGTAGATGTTCCCCAGGCCCCCGATGATCGCCGCCGAGAAGCCGGCGACGCCCAGCAGCAGGCCCATGCCGAAGTTGATCTCGTTGTAATAGAGCCCGTTCATGACGCCGGCGAACGCCGCCACGCCCGATCCGATGGCGAAGGTGACCAGCACGATGAGGGTGAAGTTGATGCCCATGCAGCGCGCCGTCTCCTCGTCCTGCGCCACCGCACGGATGGCGAGGCCGAGCTTGGTGCGATTGATAACGAGGTTGAGGGCGACGATCACCGCCAGCCCGGCGAGCAGCAGGATCGCCGAATCCGCCCGGACGGTGAAGCTGCCGAACGCGATGGAATCGGCCGGCAGCAGGCGCGGAAACGGTTTGGGGTTGGCCCCCTCCGGATAGAACAGCCGCACTCCCTCGCGCAGCACGGTGCCGAGCATCAGCGTGATAAGCAGCGTGTTGAGCGGCGGGGCGGAGCGCAGCGGCATCACCAGATACCGCGCGATCAGCGCCCCCAGCAGCGCCATGGACCCGACCGCCATCGCGGTGACGCCGATCACCTGCACCAGCGGGCTGGCGACGCCCGCGGCCTGCAGGCCGAGGTACGTCGCCAGCCCGGCGAAGGTGCCGACCATCAGCACGTCGCCGTGCGAGAACTTGATGACGTCCAGCACGCCGAAGAACAGCGTGAAACCGACCGCGACGAGGGCGTACATCATGCCCAGCATCACGCCGTTGACGACGTACTGACCGAACAGGCCGATGTCCATGGCGCACCCCGCCTAGTGCTTCAGTTTCCGCTTTCCGGCGGCGTACTCGCTGTCCTCCCAGACGACCCACTTGCCGTCCTGGGCGACGTACTTGGTGATCGCGGCCACCGTGTTCTGGCCGTGGTCGTCGAAGGTGATGGGGCCGACGATGCTGTCGGCGTTCCTGGTCTTGCGCAGTTCGTCGCGCACCTTCTTGCGGTCGGGGCCGACCTTCTCGATGCTGTCGAGCAGCAGGTTCATCGCCGCATAGGCGAACGGCCCGTAGGCCTCCCAAGGCTCGGCGTAGCCGGCGGCCTGATACTTCTCGACGAAGAACTTGCCGCCCGGCAGCTTGTCCACCGGCGCCCCTTCGCGGAAGGCCAGCGAACCCTCGGCCAGCGGGCCCAGACCCTCCAGATAAGCGTCCGAGACGATGCCCGACGTGCCCTGGAACTGCACGTTGCCCATGCCGAGCTTGTCCATCTGCGAGCGGATGCGCACCCCGATCGGCGTCAGCCCGCCGAAGAACAGCACCTGCGGGTTCAGCGCCTTGATCTGCGTGAGTTCCGCGGTGAAGTCCTGCTGGTCGGCCGTCACCCCGAAGGCGCCGAGGATCTGCAGGCCGTTCTGCTTGGCGAACTTGGTGAAGTACTCGTTATGGCCCTTGCCGTAGTCGGTGGTGTCGTGGATCACCGCGAAGGTCTTGAACCCCTGGTCGGCCATGAACTTGGCGGCGACCTCGTTCTGGTTGATCATCGTACCGTTGACGCGGCTGATCTCCTTGAAGTCGTTGCCGTAGGTGATGTCGGGCAGCACCGCGCCCCAGACGATCGCCGGCATGCCGAACTGGTGATAGACGTCCACCGTGCCGATGGCGACCGCCGAGCAGTAATGGGTGACGCCCCCGATCACCGACTTGTCGGTGGCGGCCTTGGTGGCGACCTGGACGCCGACGTTGGGCTTGCACTCGTCGTCGAGCACGGTGAGCTGATACTGGTACTTCGCCTTCGGGTCGGCGTTGCGCAGCTTCACCGCCAGATCGGCCGAGTTGCGCCCGCCCAGCCCGTTCGCCGCCACGCCGCCGCTCAGCGGCCCGATGAAGGCGACGTGCACCGTGTCCTTGGCCTGCGCCGGCAACGTGCCCAGCACCAGCGTCGCGGCCAGCGCCGCGACGGCCATTCCCCGCATCCTGTCCATGCCATCCTCCCCGTTTCGGTTATCAGTAGTTCAATCCCAGCCACGTCTTCACCTGCTCGTGCATGTCTCCCATGAAGTGCTCCCGCGGCCCCGCCCCGGTAACCTCGCCAAGGCTCAGGACGTAGGTATAGTCGGACAGCTCGATCACCTTGCGGATGTTGTGGTCGACCAGCAGGATCGCCATGCCGGCCTTGGCGAACAGGGTGATCCAGTCGAAGACCTGCTCGGCGATCTTGGGCGACAGGCCGATGCTCGGCTCGTCGATCATGCAGAGCTTGGGGCGCAGCAGATAGGCCTTGGCGAACTCCACCTGCTTCTGCTGCCCGCCGCTGAGCGCGCCGGCCTTGGAGTCCAGACGCGCATGCACCAGCGGAAAATGCTCCAGCATCTCCGCCCAGCGGTCCGGCCCGGTGTCGCCCGCGGCGAGCTGGCGGCGGCGGCGCAGCGGGATGCTCAGGTTGTCGTGCACGCTCATGTGCGGGAACAGGCTGGACTCCTGCGGGATGTAGCCCATGCCCAGGCCGATCAGCTCGTGCGGGCGGATGCCGGTGATGTCGCGGCCGTCGAAGACGACGCGCCCCGCCTTCAGCGCCAGCAGGCCGGCCGCCGCCTTCATGATGGTGGACTTGCCCGCCCCGTTCAGCCCGATAAGCCCACGCACCGCGCCGGCCGGCACCTCGACCGAAACGTCCTTCAGCACATCGATGTCGGCGGAATAGCCGGCGGTGACACCCTCCAGGCGCAAGAGCGCGCTCATGCCGCGTGCCCTCCCAGATAGGCCTCGATGACGTGCGGGTCGTCGAGCACGGCGCGGGTGGGCGCGTCGGCGATGACCGCCCCGGCGTTCATGCAGACCGAGCGCGGGCACAGCTCCTTGACGATGGGCATGTCGTGGCTGACCAGCAGGAAGGTCTGCCCCTCCGCGTGCCGGCGGCGGACGAAGTCGGCCATGATCGCGCGCATGGTCGGGTGCACGGCGGCGAACGGCTCGTCGAGCAGCGCCACGCGCGGCGGGACCATGAAGCAGGTGCCGAACTCCAGCAGCTTGCGCTGTCCGCCGGAGAGCTGGCCGGCGTCGAGGTTCATCACGTGGTCGATGCGCAGCTCCTCCAGCAGCGTGAGCGCCCGGCGCGTCGCCTCCTCCGCCCCCAGGCCGAGCGCCCGGCCGGCGACCAGCAGGTTGTCGAGGGCGCTGATGCGGTTGAAGGCGCGGGTGAGCTGGAACATGCGCAGCACGCCGCGCCGCGCGATGCGGTCGGGGCTGAGGCCGAGCAGCGAAGCGCCGTCCAGCAGGATGTCGCCGCCCCCCACCGGCAGCAGGCCGCTGAGCATGTTGATCAGCGTCGTCTTGCCGGAACCGTTCGGACCGATCAGCCCGACCAGCTCGCCTTCCGCCACGTCGAAGGAGACGTGGTCGACCGCGGCGAGGCCGCCGAAGGTCTTGGTCACGTCGCGGATGGAGAGGATCGCCATGCCCGCCCCTTCCCTCACCGCGTGCCGACGGCGGGTTGCGGCACCGGTGCGCGGCGGCGCGTCCACGCCAGCCGCACGAGGCCCCACAGCCCGTCGCGGAAGAAGCGCGCCACGACGATGACCAGCAGCGCGAAGACGATCAGGTGCCAGCCGCCGAAGTCGCGCACCGCCTCCGATCCCAGATAGACCAGGAAGGCACCCAGGATGGGCCCCACCAGCGTGCCCATGCCGCCGATCACCGTCATGCTGATGACGAAACCGGTCTGCATGATCAGGCCCAGCTCCGGGCTGATGAGCTGGGCGAAGTGGGCGTACAGCGCCCCGGCCAGCCCGCAGATGGCCGAGCTGGCGACGAACGCCGCCACCTTCCAGCGCACGACGGGCACGCCGCGGCTGGCCGCCGCGATCTCGTCGTCGCGGATGGCCTGCAGGAACAGCCCGGCCTTCGACTTCAGCGTCAGGAAGATGCCGGCCTGCACCGCCACCAGAACCGCCAGGAACAGATAGTAGTAGGCGAGCCGCGCGTCGAAGATCCCCGGCACGCTCAGCCCCAGGTCACCGCGCGTGATATCGTAGGAGTTGCCGATGATCAGCCGCGCGATCTCGGCGAAGGACAGCGTCGTCAGGCCGAGGTAGGGGCCGCTGAGCTTCAGCGCCACCCGCCCCAGCACCCAGCCGAGCAGGGCGGACGCGAGGATTCCGGTGGGGATGCCGATCCAGAACGGCAGCTCGTACCGATAGGCCATCATGCCCGTGCCATAGGCGCCGATCATGGCGAAGGCGGCCGGGGCCAGCGACATCTGCCCGGTGTAGCCGGCCAGCAGGTTCCACCCCGCGGCCTGCAGCGCGAAGTACATGCAGACCACCAGCACGCCTAGCCAGTACTCGTTGGCGACCACCAGCGGCGCCAGGGCGACCAGGGCCAGCAGGCCGAGCGAGGCGGCGAACTCGCGGTTGGCGCGGGTTTCCGAGTTGTCGATCATACCTCGCGCCCCCGCTGCCCGAAGAGGCCGTGCGGCCGGAACAGCAGCACCAGCACCAGGATCACCAGCCCGAAGGTGTCGCGGTAGTCGTAGCTGATGTAGACGGCGGCGAAACTCTCCAGCACGCCCAGCATCAGCGCGGCGACGAACGCCCCGGCGATGGAGCCCATGCCGCCCAGCACCACCACCACGTAGGACTTGATGGCGGTGAACACGCCGACGTCCGGCGAGGCGTTGATCAGCGGCGCCAGCAGCCCGCCGGCCAGCGCCGCCAGCGCCCCCGCCGCCGCGAAGACCAGCGCGCTGACCTTGCCGGTGTCTATGCCCGCCAGCGAGGCGCCCAGCCGGTTCTGCGCCACGGCCTGGATCTGCTTGCCCCAGAAGCTGTAGCGGATCAGCAGGAAAACGGCGGCGATGACCGCCAGCCCGACCGCCGCCGCGGCCAGCCGCTGCCCGCTCATCATGAAGGGTCCGAGCGCCATGCGCGGGCTCGCCACCAGGCTGGGGCCGCGCATGGGATAGGGGCCGACCACCTTGTCCACCAGGTTGATGAGCAGCAGCGACAGCCCGAAGGTGACGATGATCGCGTACTCGTCCTTCAGGTTGCCCCAGGACGAGTAGCCGGCGTAGAGCGGGCGCATCAGCGTCCGTTCCGTCGCCCAGCCCAGCGCCCCGCCGGCCACCAGCGCCACCGGCAGCGCCAGCCACGGGTTGATCCCCAGCCCGACGCAGACCAGCGTGTAGGCGTAGGAGCCGACCATGTAGAACTCGCCGTGCGCGAAGTTCACCACGCGCAGGATGCCGAAGATCAGCGACAGGCCGATCGCCATCAGCGCGTAGAAGACGCCGGTGATCAGGCCATTGACCGCGAGGTCGAGCGCCAGCATGCGTCCCTTGCCTCCTATCCGCTCGCCAGCGCCGCCTCGACGGCGGCGCCGATGCCGAGGACGGCGATGTCGGCGCCCGGCCGTCCGACGATCTGCAGGCCCACCGGCAGGCCATCGGCATCGTCCCCGCAGGGCAGCGTCAGCGCCGGCAGGCCGGCGAGGTTGAAGGGCGCCGTGCAGCGGGTCAGCGCCGTGTGCACCGGCAGGCTCGTGCCGCCGACGTCCAGGGTGGCGGCGCCGGCCGGCGGAGCGGTGGCGAGCAGCGTCGGCATCACCAGCGCGTCGGCGCCGTCCAGCGCCTTCCGCAACTGGCCGGCGATGTGCCGGCGCAGGCGCTGCGCCTTGAGGTAGTCGACGGCGGACAGGAAGCGGCCGATCTCCAGGCGCACCCGCACGTCCTCGCCCAACCCCTCGGGGCGGCGCAGGCCGAGGTTCTGGTGGACCTGCGAGGCCTCGGACCCGATGGTGAAGAACTGCGCGGACGGGGCGAGGTCGATGCCGGGGATCGTCCGGTCTTCCACGGCGAAGCCGGCGGTCTCCAGCCGGGCCAGCGCCGCGCCGAACACCCGCGCCACCTCCGGCGTGACGATGTCCATGAAGAAGTTCGCCGGCCGCACCAGTTGGAAGCGCCGCGCGGACAGCCCGGCAACGGCGCCGGTGACGCGCCCCGGTTCCAGGCCGGCCATCACCTCGAACAGCAGCGCGGCGTCGCCGACGCTGGCCGCCATCGGCCCGACATGGTCGAGCGACGGCGCCAGGTCCAGCACGCCGCCACGCGGCACCACGTCGTAGCCCGGCTTGAAGCCGACGATGCCGCAGCACGCCGCCGGGATGCGGATCGAGCCGGCGGTGTCCGTGCCCAGCGCAAGGTCCGCCATACCCGCCGCCACCGCCGCCGCCGATCCGCCCGAAGACCCGCCGGGCAGCCGTCCGGCGCCGCGCGGGTTGCCGACCGTGCCGAAGTGCGGGTTGGCGCTGGTGATGCCGTAGGCCAGCTCGTGCAGGTTGGTGGTGCCGACGATCACCGCCCCCTCGGCCCGCAGGCGCGCCACCACCGGCGCGTCCGCCGTGGAGACCTTGGGGTCGAAGGCGCGGGTGCCGGCGGTCAGCGGCAGGCCGCGCACCGCCATCAGGTCCTTGACCGCCACCGTCACGCCGGCGAGGCGCCCCGTCCGCGCCCCGGTGGCGGCGGCCTGCGCGCGCGCGCCGGCCTCGTCCACCGTGATGAAGGCGTTGAGCGCGGCCCCCCGGCGAATGCCCTCCAGCCGGTCCTCAAGGTGGGTGCGCGGGTCCAGCTCGCCCGAAACCGTACGTTGGGCGATCCCGGCGGCACCGGTCGCGGGCCCTGGGGACGCGGAGGGGAAGGACGAAGGGAGGGGAGCGTCGAGGGGAAGGCGTTCCGGCCCGAGGTATGGTTCATCCTCGGCGGGGGACGCGGCAACGAATCGCTCGATCTCCGCCCTGTTGAGGCGCAGCCGCTCCGCCCAGCGCTCCGCGCGGTCACGGTCCGGCCAGCCATGGAGCGCCGCGACGGCCTCCAGACGGGAGGCCAGGCAGTCGTCGAAGTGCATGTGGCACGTCCTCGGAATTGCGACCAGCGCCCTCCCCCGGCGGAACCGGGGGAGGGGCATTCTCACCGGGCCGGCTTCGACAGCTTGCTCATGTCGAAGTTCATGCCTGGCGCCTGCACCAGCGGAGCCTTGGCGAGGGGCTGCTTCACCTCGGTCACCTGGAAGGTGACGTAGGGGATGTCCACCCACTGCTGGAACGTGTAGCCGGGCTTGTCCGAGTAGGTGATGGTGCCGCGCGTGCCGGTGAAATTGGTCTTCTGCATGGCGGCGATCACCGCGTCCGCCTCGGTCGATTTGGCGCGCTTGATGGCGTCGGCGATCACGAACAGCGAGTCCGCGGCCTGGAAGATCAGGCGGTTCGGTTCGTTCTTCGTCCGCTTCCTGTACTCCTCGCCGACCTGTTTGCCCAGGTCGGGGATCTGCATGCTCGGATGGTAGAGGCCGAAGACGATCATGTCCTTGCCGGCATCCGTCACATTGTCCCAGAAGTCCGGATAGTCGACGATGCCGGCACCGTCGTAGAACCACGTCCTGGCGCTGGGGGCGACGCCCTGCTCGTAGAGCTGGTTCATCAGGATGTAGGCGCCGGGCGGCAGCATGGCGTTGATCACCATGTCCGGCGGGTTGCTCTTCAGCGCCAGGACGGCCGGCGTGTAGTCCTTGGAGGCGCGGTCCAGCCGCTCATAGCGGTAGTCGACGTTCGGCGCCTTCTCCTTGACGAACTGTGCCAGCGCCTGCGCCTGGCCGAGACCGTAGTCGGTGTTCTCGGCGAAGGTGACGACGGACTTCACGCCCATCTGCGCGATCACCTCGGCCATCGCCGAAGCCACGCGCGTGTTGTAGTTGTTGGGGTTGAAGACCTGTTTGTAGCCCTTCTTGCGGATGTCGTCGGACCAGCCGTTGGTGTTGACGTAGGGGACGTTGTAGCGCTTGGCGACCTCGATTTCCGCCAGCACGTTCGAGCTTTGGTGCTCGCCGGTCAGCGCCACGACCTTGTCGCGGGTGATCAGCTTCTCCGCCGCGGCGCGGCCCTTCTCGGGCACGCCCTGGCCGTCCTCGTAGAGGATCTCGATCGGGCGGCCGAGCACGCCGCCCTGCTTGTTGACGATCTCGCGGGCGATCTCCAGTCCATCCCGGACCTGGGTGCCCTGCACCACGGAGCCCGGCGGCGATTGCGCGATGATCGCGCCGATGCGGATCGGTTCGCCGCCCTGCGCCAGCGCCGCGCCGGACACCATGGTCCCGGTCAGCGTGGCGCCGGCCAGCAGGACGGCAAACCCGACACTCTGCCCAAACAGCGTCTTGGACATGCGTTGTCTCCTCCCCGAATTGATGGCCCGCCGGCGGCTTGTCGCGTATCTTTCTTGGTCTGACCGGTCGGACCGTTTGATCGACGATAGATAGTTGGCCAATCAAACGTCAAGCCGGACGAACGCATAGGTGCCCTGGAGGAAAGGCAGGTTCGACATGGACCGGAAATGGCGCCCCATCACGCAACAGGTCGTCGAGCGTCTCCAGCGCATGATCGCCGACGGTGAACTGGAGCCGGGCAGCCGCCTGCCGCCGCAACGCGAACTGGCCGAGCGCTTCGACGTCAGCCGCACGTCGTTGCGCGAGGCGGTGCTGCAGTTGGAGAGCATGGGCCTGATCCGCATCGAGCCGAGCCGCGGCGCCTTCGTCAACGGCACGGCCGGGCAGCGCCCTTCCGCCGTGGAACACTGGCGCTTCAGCGACCGCTATTCGGAGGCCGAGGTCTATCAGCTTCGCTACGCGCTGGAGGGGTTCACGGTGCGCCTGTCGGCCCGTCAGGCGACGGCGAAGGACGTGGCGCACCTGCGCTCCCTCAACGCGGCGATGCTGGACGCGCTGATCAGCGGCGACCTGCCGGCGGCCACCGAGCGCGACTTCGACCTGCACATCGCCATCATCGATATCGCCGGCAACCGGGCGATGCGCGAGATCATCCAGCTTTACCGCCCGGTCATCCTGGAATCGCAGCGTCTGCCGCTGTCGGACCGCGACCGGCTCCTGGAACCGGTGCAGGAACACGAGGCGGTGATCCGCGCGCTGGAGCGCCATGACGGCGATGTCGCCGCCGTCGCCATGCGCCATCACATCGCCCGCGCCGCCGAGCGCCTCAAGGTGCCTTTCGCCGCGAGCTAAGGTGGATCGGACATGCGACGGCGCCCCGCCGGCAGGGAAGCTCACCCGCCGCAGACCGCAACAACGCCGCTGGTGCGGCCGCGAATCCGCCGGAGGGGATGAACACGCAAGAGGATATTTTGTTCCGCACCGCGATTTCATTTATTCGTGCGCGATGCTTATATAACCAAAAATATTGAAGCAGACCACTACCCCGAATGAACAGTGAATGATTCCGGCCTCCACCGCGTTCTTCCTCGCATCGCGCCCATTCATTGGGTGCGCCCGAAAGAAACCTGATGGAGGATTCCATGAAGACGCTCATTGGCGTGGCCACCGTTGCCGCGTTCGTCGCCGCTTCCGGCATGGCGATGGCCCAAAGCTCGACCTCGCCCAGCACGACGTCGCCCAGCGCGACCTCACCCAGCGCGACCTCGCCGGGCACCAGCGGCTCGACCGCCGACGCGTCGATGCAGTCGGCCAGCGGCACGGTCAGCAAGGTCGACCGCAGCAGCAACACCGTCACGCTGAGCGACGGCAACAGCTACAAGGTGTCTTCCAACGCCGAACTGTCCAAGGTGAAGGAGGGTGATCAGGTCCGCATCCAGTACCGGACGCAGGGCGGCGACCGCATGGCCAGCGACATCACGTCCATGTCCGGTTCGGCCGGCTCGTCGGCCAGCGGCTCCACCTCCGGCAGTTCGTCGATGAGCGGCTCGTCCGGCACCACGCCGAAGAAGTAACGCCTCGATGGCGAAGCGATGCGGGCGGCGCGCCGGTGGCGCCGCCCGCATCCGCGCACCACAGAGCGCCTCGACCCGACCTACGAGTCTTCGCCCAGCGAGACGAGCGAGGCGTTGCCGCCCGCCGCGGTGGTGTTGACGGTCAGCGTCCGCTCCGCCGCGAAGCGATAGAGATAATGCGGGCCGCCGGCCTTCGGCCCGGTGCCCGACAGCCCCTCCCCGCCGAAGGGCTGCACGCCCACCACCGCACCGATCATGTTGCGGTTGACGTAGGTGTTGCCCACCGCCATGCGCTCCGCGATGCGGCGCGCGGTGCGGTCGATGCGCGTGTGGATACCCAGCGTCAGGCCGTAGCCGGTCGCCTCGATGGCGTCCAGCACGGCGTCCAGCCGGTCGCCCCGGAAGCGGATCACGTGCAGGATCGGCCCGAACACCTCGCGTTCCAGCCGGTCGAGGCGGTCGATCTCGAAGGCGTGCGGGGCGACGAAGGTGCCGTGTTCCCACTCCGGCGGTACGGTGCCGGTCACCAGCGGCGTGCCCTCCCGGTTCATGCGCTCGATGTGCCGCAGCAGCACGGCCTGGGCTTGCGTGTCGATCACCGGCCCCACGTCGGTGGACAGCCGTCCCGGATCGCCGAGGCGCAGTTCGGCCGCCGCCCCCCGCAGCATGCGGACCACCTTGGGTGCGATGCCGTCCTGCACGAACAGCACGCGCAACGCCGAGCAGCGCTGCCCGGTCGAGCGGAAGGCGCTGGTGACCACGTCGTCCACCACCTGTTCGGGCAGGGCGGAGTTGTCGACGATCATGGCGTTCTGCCCGCCGGTCTCGGCGATGAACGGCACCTGTGGGCCGCCGCGCTGCACCAGCGACAGGGCGATGCGCTGCGCGGTCTCGGTGGAGCCGGTGAAGGCCACGCCCGCCACCCGCCGGTCGGCCACCAGCCGCCCACCCACAGTGGTGCCGTCGCCCGGCAGCAGTTGCAGCACCGCCTCCGGCACCCCGACGCGGTGCGCCAGGGATGTCGCGAAGGCGGCGACCAGCGGCGTCTGCTCGGCCGGCTTGGCGATCACCGCGTTGCCGGCGACCAGCGCCGCCGCCACCTGCCCCAGGAAGATCGCCAGCGGGAAGTTCCACGGGCTGATGCAGACGAAGACACCGCGCCCGGTCAGGCGCAGTTCGTTGCGCTCCCCCGTCGGGCCGGGCATCAGCCTGGGCTCGAAATCGGCCCGCGCGCGGGCGGCGTAGTAGCGGCAGAAGTCCACCGCCTCCCGCACCTCGGCCAGCGCGTCGGGAATCGTCTTGCCGGCCTCGCGCACCAGCAGCGCCAGCAGCTCGCCGCGCTCGCCCTCCAGCCGGTCGGCGAGGCGGTCCAGGCAGGCGGCGCGCTCGGCCACCGGCCGCTCGGCCCAGGCGCGCTGCGCCGGCGCGGCGGCCGACAGCGCGCGGTCCACGTCGTCGGCGGTGGCCTCCACCACGTGGCCGACGAGGCGCCGGCGGTCAGCCGGGTCGTGCAGCGCCGCCGGCGGGCGCTCGGCCGTCACCCCGGCCACCATCGGACCGGCCGACCAGTGCCACGCCGCCGCCACGGCGTCCAGCAGCGGCTTGGTCTGCGCGGGGTCGCTGAGGTCGACGCCGTCGCTGTTGCGCCGCTCCGCCCCGAACAGGTCGCGGGGCAGCGGGATGCGCGGGTGCGGTTTGACCGGCAGCGCGGCCACGCGCGCCACCGGGTCGGCGACGATGGTCTCCACCGGCACCTGCTCGTCCTGGATGCGGTTGACGAAGGAGCTGTTGGCGCCGTTCTCCAGAAGGCGGCGAACCAGATAGGCCAGCAGATCCTCGTGGCTGCCCACCGGCGCGTAGATGCGGCAGGGCATGTCCGGTCCCACCAATTGATGGTACAGCGGCTCACCCATGCCGTGCAGACGCTGGAACTCGAAGCCCTGGCGATCGCCGGCCATCTCCAGCACCGCGGCCACGGTGTGCGCGTTGTGCGTGGCGAACATGGGGTAAAAGGCGTCCCGCGCCGCCAGCAGCCGCCGCGTGCAGGCAAGATAGGACACGTCGGTGGACGCCTTCCGGGTGAAGACCGGATAGCCGTCCAGCCCGCGCTCCTGCGCGCGCTTGATCTCGCTGTCCCAGTAGGCGCCCTTGACGAGGCGCACCATCAGCCGCCGCCCGGTGGTGCGCGCCAGCTCCTCCAGCCAGCCGACCAGTGGCAGCGCGCGCTTCTGGTACGCCTGCACGGCCAGCCCGAAGCCTTCCCACCCGTCAAGATCCGGGTCGCGGAACACCGCTTCGATGATGTCGAGCGACAGGTCGAGCCGGTCGGCCTCCTCCGCGTCCACGGTCAGGTGAATGCCGGCAGCCTTGGCCTTCAGCGCCAGCTCCTTCACGCGTGGCAACAGTTCCGCCATCACGCGGTCGTGCTGGGCCAGCTCGTAACGCGGGTGCAGCGCGGAGAGCTTCACCGAAATGCCGGGCGCGGCGATCACGTCGCGCCCGCGCCGCGCGCCGCCGATGGCCGCGATGGCCATGGCATAGAGGTCGAAATACCGGTCGGCGTCGGCCATCGTCCGCGCCGCCTCCCCCAGCATGTCGAAGGAATGGCGGTAGCCGTGCGCCTCGTCGTCGCGGGCGCGGGCCAGCGCCTCCTCGATGGTGCGGCCCATGACGAACTGGCGGCCGAGGATACGCATGGCCTGCATCATCGCCTGCCGGATGATCGGCTCGCCCACCCGGTTCACCAGCCGGTCGAGCAGGCGGCCCGGCTCCTCCGCCGTGTCCAGGCGCACCACCTTGCCGGTCAGCATCAAGGCCCAGGTGGAGGCGTTGACGAACAGGCTGTCCGCCTTGCCCAGGTGGCGGTTCCAGTCGGCGGTGCCGATC
>Ga0196970_1000736_pt1 | contig 31792 bp, 24 predicted proteins | sample S1v_513CmetaG_FD_148672 | JGI IMG/M metagenome (GOLD analysis project Ga0196970, IMG submission 148672) | Soil microbial communities from Anza Borrego desert, Southern California, United States - S1+v_5-13C | ecosystem: Environmental > Terrestrial > Soil > Desert | place: USA: California... | reverse complement strand
GGGATTGCAGGTTGCTTGAGGGCTTTTTGAAAAAATTTTGCCATCACCACGCCACCCCCGAGAAAACAAAGACTTAGCCGCCCTCCAACCGCGAAAAACTGACGTCATAAAACCGCCTGCCGCGCAAAGCGGCGGGCCAGCGCCATCGGCCTGTTCAGGCCGCAGCGCTTTCCAGCAGTTCGACCAGTTCGTACTCCATATAATCGGCCAGGGCCAGCCAGTCCTGACGCTCCTGACATTCGAACATTTGCGTCAACACCTGCGCCCACTGTTGCTGTGTATCTACAGAGGCAGACGCCAGGCACTGCTGGGCATATTCGAAGACATCGACCATGCCCAGCGCCGCTTCGACATCACGGCCCAGGCGAAACAGCGCTGCAGTGTCGCGGCACTGTTTCATGCAGTGGCTCAGGGCATTCATTGCACGAACTCCGGGTTGAACGCGGTTCCGGCGATCAATGCCCCGGATCGACTGCTGTTGAGAAACTCGACCTGTGGATGCGCAGCGATGTAGCGCTCAAGCACACACAAATAACCGCGAAAATTCAGCTGAGTGCTGACGCGCTGACCATGGCCGTCACGCACCCAGTGCCGCGCCTGATTCACCGGTGGCCCGAGGTCGCCGTCATCCCAACCGGCGTGAGTCTTGTTCATCGGGAAAGCGAAATCAGCACCAAACAGGGTGACCGTCGCAGCGCCCATCTTCACTGCAAGATCCACCGCCGGATGAATCACGCTGCCGCCGACGTGCAACTGGCCGCGCGGGTAGCGCTCACGTAAGTCCGCATAGATCGGGCTCGCGGAATAGCCGCCATAACGTTTGCCCTTCCACGCCTGCAGTACGGTCGGATCGCTCATCGGCAGATACACCAGCGGGATGCCATCGGACTGCTCAAAAGGCAGATGCCGGAAGCTGATGCGCTGATCGATGCTCACTACAAGGTCAGGCGCGATGCCATGTTCGCGCAGCGGGCGATAAGCGGTGTCGACACAAATGAACAACGGCCGCTCGGCACGTTGACGGATCGCCGCCAGACTTGCGAAGTGCTGCACCAGACTCGGCCCGGTGGCAATCACATAGATTTCCCGCCCGGCGCAGGTGCCGAACAGTTGCGCCACATCAGCATCACCGAGCAACACCGGCAGGCATTCCTGCAAGCGCTGCTGGATCTGCGCTGACTGCGGATCGAACTCACGGTTGTTGAACGTCAGATGGATTTCGTTGACCAGTCGATCGCGAATCTTCGCATTGCTGTCATCGGCCAGCAGCAACTCCGCCGGCAGGGCGAAAAACGGCGTGAAGAAGTCAGCATGCTCATCGGCGTAAAACAACTCGACGCGCGGATCGTCCAGCCAATGGCGCTGATCGAGCAGTTGCAGCACCAGTGCGAACAGTGCGCCATTGAGGATATGCACGTACAAGCGCTCAAGACCGGCACGCTCCAGCAGCACACCGGGCAAATCGCCCAGGCCGGTGCCATAGACGTGCAGTTGCGGTTTTTCCGGAAGGCTCGCCGCTTGTACCCCCGCCTCATGCAGGCGGTCATGGCGACTGGTCAGTTGCACGCCATTGACGCTCAGCGTCGAGCCGAGCCCGTGCACCAGTTCAGCGGCAACGCCGGCACTGTCCTCGGTCTGCACGCGCGCGAACAGCGCGGGCCAGCGCCGCTGCAGCACTTGGGCATTGGCTTGGAAAAACTCGCTCATGGCGCCTCGCGCTCCGTATCAGGCAAAAAAATAGCGTTCAAGGTTAACCTTGAACGCTATTTTTGTATCCGCTGTTTTTGTGTCGATCAGGGACGATAGATGATCGCCGAACCCCACGACAGACCGACACCGAAGCCGCTCAGCGCGACCCGCTGCCATTGCGAATCAAGCGCGTGTTTTTCCAGCAGCAACGGAATGCTCGACGACACGGTGTTACCGGTCTCGACCATGTCCTTGATGAACTTCTCCGGCTCGCCTTCGAAACGTCGCGCCACGGCATCGACGATCGCCGCGCTGCCCTGGTGAATGCAGAACGCATCGATGTCATCGGATTTGAGGCCGGAATCATCGAGCAGTTCGTGCAAATGCGCCGGGACTTTGAGCAGGGCAAAGTTGAACACCTGACGGCCGTTCATGAAGAACACGCCGTCGGTGACTTTCAAGTGCGGTGCGCCGGAACCGTCCGTGCCGAACTTGGCCTTGCCCAGCGCCCAGGTCGGGTCTTCGCCCATCCAGGTTGCTGTGGCGGCGTCGCCGAACAGCATGGTGGTGTTGCGGTCTTCCGGGTCGACGATTTTCGAATACGGGTCAGCGGTGATCAGCAGGCCGTTTTTCAGGCCGGCGGCTTCCATGAAGCCCTTGATCGCGTAGATGCCATAGACATAACCGGAGCAGCCCAGGGAAATGTCGAACGCCGCTACGTTTGTTGGCAGACCCAGCTTGTCCTGCACGATCGCTGCGGTGTGCGGCAGGCCTTCTTCGTCGCCATTCTGGGTGACGACGATCAGCGCGTCGATCGATTCACGTTTGAGTTCCGGGTTGCTGGCAAACAGCGCATTGGCCGCTTCCACGCACAGGTCGGAGGTTTCCTGTTCAGCGTCTTTGCGCGGCAGGAATGCCGAGCCGATCTTGCCAAGGATGAATTCTTCATCCTTCTCGAATTTTGCACCTTGTGCGTAATTGTCCACGCCGGCTACAGGAACGTAGCTCGCAATGCTTTTTATGCCAATCATTACGGCTTCCCAATAAAAAACAGCCCAAGACCACCGCTCGCAAGGATTTCGAGGGGCGCCGACAAACAGCAAATGGCCGCCACAACGGGCAGCCACGGGGAGCGCCAAGGGCTATCACTGGAACCGCAATACGGGCCAGGCGCCATCTCCCCGATCAATACAATACAGTGAAGATGCGCGTTATGACTCGCAGGTCACGCTATTTAGCCGAATCGGTGCAGATCGGCTTATTCGAGCAACGACCAGTCCAGCGGCGTGCCGCGCTTGATCGGCGCGCGGGCGCGGCGGCCAAGGACGGCGTCGGTGTGCTTGGGCGGCAGACCGAGACCCGGGCGAATCGCGCGCAGATTGTCGCGACTGAAGGTGTCACCGGCGGCCATGTCGGCGGTGACATACAGCGAACGACGATACACCAGCGACTTGCGCTCGGCCTCGGTGACGCCGTAATGCACCTGGCCCATGGCCTGCCAGGCACGCTCGGTTTCCACCACCAGACTGGCCATTTCTGCCGGTTCCAGGGAAAAACTGGCGTCGACGCCACCGGCCGAACGGTCGAGGGTGAAATGTTTTTCAACCACTGTCGCCCCGAGCGCCACCGCCGCCACCGAAACACCGACGCCCATCGAATGATCCGACAGCCCAACCTCACAACCGAACAGTTCCCGCAAATGCGGGATCGTGCGTACGTTGCTGTTGAGCGGGGTCGCCGGATAGGTGCTGGTGCACTTGAGCAGCACCAGATCCTTGCAGCCCGCCTCGCGAGCGGCACGCACGCTTTCATCCAGTTCGGCAATGCTGGCCATGCCGGTGGAAATGATCAACGGCTTGCCGGTGGCCGCCACACGACGAATCAGCGGCAGGTCGGTGTTTTCGAAACTGGCGATCTTGTAGGCCGGCACATCGAGGCTTTCGAGAAAATCCACCGCGCTGTCATCAAACGGCGTCGAGAACGCGAGCATTCCCAACTCTTTGGCGCGGGCGAAGATCGGCGCGTGCCATTCCCACGGCGTGTGGGCTTTTTCGTACAGCTCATACAGCGAGGTGCCAGCCCACAGGCTGCCCGGATCCTTGATGAAAAATTCACCTTCGGACAGGTCCAGGGTCATGGTCTCGGCGGTATAGGTTTGCAGCTTCAAGGCATGCGCCCCGGCCTTGGCAGCGGCCTCGACGATTTGCAGGGCGAGCTCCAGCGACTGGTTATGGTTGCCGCTCATCTCGGCAATGATGAACGGCGGCGCATCGGCACCGATCGAGCGATTGCCAATCTTGAAGCTAGTCATGCGATTGATCCTTCAGAACACGGGTGAACACGCAGGCCTCCTGGCTGAAGCCTGCGTCACGAAACAGATTCAACGACGGGATGTTGCCCGGCAAAACCCGAGCGGTGATGGCTTGCAGTTGCGGCCAGTGCATCGTGACGAACGCTTCGCCCCGCGCCAGCAGCGCCCTGCCCCAGCCCAGACCGATGCGCCCCTCAAGCAGATACAGCGAAACCTCCGCGTCGAACCCGCGCAGGTCATAACGCACGACACCGACGCCACCGTGGTCGGCCTCGGCAATCAACAACAGCCGCTGCGGATTGCGCAGACTCGCCGTCAGCCAGTCCAGATGCTGCGGCCAGTCGATCACGCTGGAATCCAGCGACCCGCGCCGCACCGCTTCGGCATTGCGCCCGTCGAACAGCAACTGCGCATCGTCGAGCGTTGCCGGGCGCAGCTTCAGCACCGCCCCGGCCAATGCTGCTGCAACGCGCTCGGCTCCGCGGCCATCGACCAGTTGTCGCGAGCGTTCGGCCAGGCCCTGGCGCAGATAAAAATTATTGGCAACGAAGCCGACCGCATCGCGCAATTGCTCAACGCTGACTTGCTCACGGGCGCCGAGAAACACATGCGCGCCCGCAGCGGCCATGACCTCACCGTTGGCCTGCTGATTGTTCGACACCGCGATGCAGATCGTTGGCAACCCGAGCGCCGCACGCTCCCAACTGGTACCGCCGCCCGCGCCGATGAACAGATCGGCTTCGGTCATGCGCTGATAAAAGTCGCTGACGAAACTGTGCAGGCGCCAGTTCGGCCGCGTCTCGGCCAGTGTCTGCATCTGGGCCCACGCCGGGTTGTCGGCGCCGGCAACGAAATCCACTTGCAGTTCGTTGAAGTCGGCCAGGGCAAGCATCGCATGGTGGGTCTGCATCGCCGCATCGAAGCCGCCGAAGTTGACCAATACCCGGCGCGCCGTCGGTTTGATTTCGATTGCCGCGCAGTCGAATTCCTCGCGCAACATCGCATAGCGTGGGCCGAGCAAGGTTCGGCATCCCGCCGGCAGCAGCGGCGCATAGTTTTCGCTGAGGCCGGACAGATTCTGATTGAGCAGCAGATCGACGCTGTAGCGCCGCGTGGCCAGATCGTCCACCGCCGCGATGCGATGCGCCCAGCGCCGCGCCGCGGTTTGCCAGTGATGGTCGAGGCCGTAATGGTCGACGATGATCCAGTCGAACTCCGCCTGCCCATCCAGCAATTGGCCCAGCGCATCGATGTCGAACTGCCACGGCAGCATCGATTCGATGGCCTGCAGCGGGTCTTCATCGCGATAGCGCTCGGGCAGCGTGAAGGTCTCGAAGCCCTCGGCACTCAAGGCATCCAGTCGATGCCCGGGCAACCGCCGGCAGGCAAACGCAACATGGCTGCCCTGCTGGCGCAGCACCCGCGCCAGGGTCAGGCAACGGGCGATGTGGCCGCTGCCAATGGTCGGCGAAGCGTCGGCGCGGATCAGCACTCTCATGTCAGTTCTCCGCCGGCCTTGAGCGCCGCGTACAGGTATTCGGCGCGTTTCCAGTCTTCGGGCGTGTCGATGTCCTGAACCAAGTAGCGCGGCAGGATCACCGGCAGGCTGGCTGGCGAATACAGCACGTCACCGCGCAACCACGCCGCGCTGCGCCCCCAGTAAAACTGCCCGGCATCCTGATACGCCTCGGGCAGGTCCTGCGAGCGGGTATTGCGAAACTCGGGATATAACGCCGTCAAGGCGCCCTCCCCGTCTACGGTCAGCGCACGCTGCACCGGAAAAGCGAAATCGCAAACCGAGAACGCGAATGATCGATCAGGATGCTGCTCCAGCAGCTCGAAACCCTGACGCAGATAGCGCACCTGCAACAGCGGCGCAGTGGCGTAAATGCAGCAGGCAAAATCGAAGGTCGGCAACTGCTCCAGCGCATGCGCGATGACCGTCGCCGTGCCGGTGAAATCATCGGCCAGATCGGCCGGGCGCATGAACGGTACCTGCGCACCGTGCGCCCTCGCGACCTCGGCAATCTCGACATCGTCGGTGCTGACCACGACCTGCTCGAACAATCCTGAACCCAGCGCCGTGCGGATCGAGCGGGCAATCATCGGCACGCCATCGAACGGCAAGAGATTCTTGCGCGGGATGCGCTTGCTGCCGCCTCGGGCGGGGATGATTGCGACGTTGCTCAAGGGCGCTTTTCCAACAAGAACCAAGTGATGTCGTCCGCCGGAAACTGCGGATCACGGTGATAGACGAAACCATAATCGACCAACTGCAAGTCAGCATGGCGGTCGAGCATTTCCCCGGCGAAATCACGTTTGAACAGCTTGCCGCTGTTGCCGCGGTAGGCGATTTCCACCGGCGCCGGATTGTAATACTCGGCGATCAGGATGTAGCGCTGACTCAGCTCGTAAAGCTGCGCATAGGCGCGCGGCAACAGCTCAGGGGCCAGATGGATCAGCACGCCTTTGCTCAGGGTCAGATCGTAGCGACGCTCGGCAGGAAAATCGAACAACGAACCGTGCCAGATCTGCGCAATGTCCAGCGCCTGCGCCTGCGCGCACGCGGTTTCATTGATCTCGACCCCGAACAGTTCGCAACGCGGCAATAGCTGACGCAGTGCCTGCAGATTGTTGCCGGCGTTGGTGCCCAGTTCCAGCAGGCTGTCGACGCGGCCCGCACGGCTCAGCGCTTTGGCGAAAAAGCCGAGATTGCCCGCCACCAGCGCCTGGCCGACGTTGCGCTCAACGTACTGGTTGCCGAACTCACCCTGCCAGAACCTTTCCTGCTCGCTCAGATCGCGCATTGCACAGTCTCGTCCACCGCCGCAGCGGTCATTCTTCGGTCAGTCGGCGCAGTTGCTCGACTACATGATCCTGCTGCTCATCAGTCAGCAAGGGGAACAGCGGCAAGCTGATGGCTTGAGCGTAATAGCGTTCAGCCTCGAGAAAATCACCCTCGGCAAAACCCAGGTCGCGATAGTAAGGCTGCAAATGCACGGGAATGTAGTGCAGATTCACGCCGATACCGGCGGCGCGCAACCCTTCGAAGACCTGACGATGACTGAGGCTGATGCGCTCGGTCTGCAAGCGCACCACATACAGGTGCCAGGCAGACTCCGCCTCTTCCTGCGGGCTCGGCAACGTCACCGGCAAATACGCCAGCAAGCGATCATAGCGCGCCGCCAGTTCGCGGCGCCGGGCGATGAATCCGTCCAGTTTATCCAACTGTGACAGGCCCAGCGCCGCTTGCAGATCGGTGATCCGATAATTGAAGCCCAGTTCGATCTGCTGGTAGTACCACGGACCATGGCTGGGCTCGGTCATCTGCTGCGCATCGCGGGTCATGCCATGGCTGCGCAGGCGTTGCAGGCGCTCGGCCAGGTGCGGGCGATTGGTCAGGACCATGCCGCCCTCGGCGCTGGTGATGATCTTCACCGGATGGAAACTGAATACCGTCATCGCGGCAAATTCGCCGCAACCGACCGGGCGCCCGCCATAGCTGGCGCCGACGGCGTGCGAGGCATCCTCGATCACGGTGAAGTTGTAGCGCTCAGCCAGTTCGGCGATGCGCCGCATGTCACAGCTCTGCCCGGAGAATGCCACTGCAACCAGCACTTTCGGCAACGTGCCGTCGCGTTCGGCCTGTTCCAGCTTCGTCGCAAGAACCACCGCGTCGAGGTTCCAGGTCAGCGGATCGATGTCGACGAAATCGACCTCAGCGCCGCAATAGCGCCCGCAGTTGGCCGAGGCGAGAAAGGTGTTCGGCGTGGTCCACAAACGATCGCCCGGCCCCAGCCCCGCCGCCAGACAGGCGATATGCAGCGCGGCGGTGGCGTTGCACACCGCCACGGCGAAATCGGCTTGGCAACGTGCGGCCATTGCCTGTTCGAAGCGTTCGATGGTCGGCCCTTGGGTCAGCCAGTCCGATTGCAGCACCGCGACCACTGCATCGATGTCCGCCTGATCGAGGCTTTGCCGACCGTGGGGGATCATGCCGAGAGTTTCGCGTGCAGGTCGGCGATCTGCCCGACCGAGAGAAACTGCGGGTTGGTGTCGGAGCGGTACTCAAAATCTTCGCTCACCGTGCGCCCACGCTCGCCGAGTTTGTCGACGGCAAAATCGACATCGACGCTGGTGAAGCGAATCGATGGCTGAATCGTGTAGTGATCTTCAAATTCCAGAGTCATGCGCGCATCGTCCAGCGGCACCATCAGCTCATGCAGCTTTTCGCCGGGACGAATGCCGACGTTCTTGTGCGGCAGATGCTCAGCCATGCCACGCGCCAGATCGACAATGCGGATCGACGGAATCTTCGGCACGAACACTTCGCCGCCGTGCATCCGCGCGAAGCTGTCGAGGACGAATTGCACGCCGTGGTCGAGGGTGATCCAGAAACGCGTCATGCGCTCGTCGGTGATCGGCAGCTCCTGCGCGCCATCGGCGATCAGCTTACTGAAAAACGGCACCACGGAGCCGCGCGAACCGGCGACATTGCCGTAACGCACCACGGCAAAGCGGGTCTGCTGCTCGCCGGCAATGTTATTGGCGGCGACGAACAGTTTGTCCGAGAGCAACTTTGTCGCGCCGTACAGATTGATCGGGCTGGCTGCTTTGTCGGTGGACAACGCCACGACTTTCTTCACACCGTTATCGATGGCGGCGGCGATGATGTTTTCCGCGCCATTGACGTTGGTGCGAATGCATTCGGTCGGGTTGTATTCCGCCGCCGGCACCTGCTTGAGCGCGGCGGCATGCACCACATAGTCGATACCGCGCATGGCCTGACGCAAGCGGTCGGCATCGCGCACGTCACCGATGAAATAGCGCATGCACGGCGCGTTGAACGTCTGCTGCATCTCGTACTGTTTCAGCTCGTCACGCGAGAACACCACCACGCGCTTGGGCTGGTATTGCTCCAGCAAGCGACGGATGAAGTTGCGCCCGAACGAGCCGGTGCCGCCGGAGATGAAGATCGATTTACCGTTGAACATGTTCTGATTCCTGTCCGGCGAGCTTAAGCGAGCAACTGTGCCCAGTTGATCGGGGCACTTTCGCCCAGGGTAAAACCTTTGCCGGTCAGGGCCAGGTTGGCGTTGTAGGCCGGGTCGTGCGCGAAGGCGTCGGGCCATTCTTCACGCAGCGTCGCCAGTGCCGCTGGCTGCTGTGCCAGCTCGCCGTTGTGCAGCACTTGCACCAGAGGCGTCCACACGGTGAGGTAACCGGACTGACCGGCCTTGAGGCACAGGTCGACATCGGCGAAACCTTCAGCAAAAGTCGCTTCATCCAGCCCGCCCAAGGCGCTATAGAGCTCTTTGCGCACCATCATGCAGACCCTGGAGACAGCCGAATAATTTTGCTCGGCCACCAGACGCTGCATGTAACCCTCGGCCTTGTGTTTCTCGCCGACGAAGGGTGAGCCCACGCCATCGTTCAGACCCAGAATCAAACCGGCGTGCGAGACCTTGCCGTCGCGGTCGACTAGCTTGGCACCGACGACCCCGACTTCCGGACGCTGGGCGTGATTGAGTAGCGAGTCGATCCAGTTCGGGTTGACCACTTCACTGTCAGCGGCCAGCAACACCAGATAATCGCCCTGGGCCTGCTCGCTGGCGGCGTTGTACAACGCGACCTCGCTCAACGGCTGATCGGCACGCAACACGTTGACCTTGGCATGGCGCAGCGTGCCCAGCCAGTCATTGACGGCTGCCGACTGATTGGGGTTGGCTGCCAGCAGCACTTCATAGCGGCTGTAACGGGTCCGCAAAAGCACGCCTTCCAGGCAGCGACGCAGCGCCGGCAAATCATCGATGACCGGCACGATGATCGAAACCAGTGGCTGCTCGGTGTGGCGATAATCGATCTGCCAGGTGCCCGGTGTTGCCGAAGTGACCTTGGCCTTGTAGCCGCGATTGCCCAGATGGCGCAGCAATGCCAGGCGTTCATGGGCGTTTTCTTCCAGAGGCGCCTGCTCGGTGATCAGCAGTGGCTCGTCGAGATGCGCGAGACCGTCGAGGCCACCTTGTTCAATGATGCGCAGCAGCAGATCGAATTCCAGCGCCTTGCTGAAATCAGCCTGATAGCCGCCGGCGTCGAGCAGCACTTGACGACGGATCAACCAGTGGCGCGCCATCAGGGACGGCACGCTTTGCAGCAGATCCAGATTGAAACCGGGGCGGAACACGTCGACCAGCGCACCGTTTTCCTTGCGCTGTATTTCATCGGTGGCGACAGCACGCACACCTTGGGCAGCCATCAGTTCAAGGCTGGCGCGCAACAGGCCGCTGGCGGTGAACTCATCACCGGCCTGAGCCAACATCAGCCAGTCGCTCGGCGACTGCTGAGCGCTCTGGTTGAGTTTGTCGACGAGATTGCCGGGCGTGACACGGACAAAGTGCAAGGTGTTCTGCGCAGTGGTCGCTGCCGGCGCTTCACCGGTGGTGAACACGACAATCCTGAATGCTTTGCAGTGCCCCTCGACCAGGCTGTCGAGCGACACCTGCAACTTGTCGATGTCGTTGTCCAGATCAAGCAGGAAGATACCGAACTGCGGGCCACCCCCTTCAGCAGCCACGTGCTGGCTGATCGACTCGAGCTGCTCGATGGCCGGTGCGCGTGCAGCCAGCCAATTCAACAAACGTCCCGATTGCATCTTGTCGAACGTGAGCTGATGATCGTCGACCGTCAGTGCCTCGAGGCGGGCGATCCATTCATGCATTTGCGCCGCCGTCTCGTCACCGAGCACTTGCATTTGCGCGGCCAGACGCTTGGCAACGACCTGATTGAACGCATTCAGATCATGCGCCTGCCACAACCGGTCGATCACACTCTCCGGCGTATCGTTATTGCGCGCCTGGAGCAGATGCGCCTGACGCGTCCATACGCCTTCCAGCCCTTCCAGCTGAAGGCGGCCCGCCGGCAGGGTGTGCATCATGAATTCAAACTGTTCCAGAAGATCGAAAAACGCCTGGTTGTAGAACGGCATCTCGACGTACTGCAGTGGGCCGAAACGCCGATCAGGCCGGCGCAATTGCTGATTCCAGGTCGACTCGAAAATCAGCTCGGCAGTCAACGCCCGACGGACCGCCAGACTCTCGGCCATCGCCGCAAAGCTCTCCAGAACAAATGCCTTGGCCTGCCCTGCATCGAGGTTTTGAATACCGGTAGGCAGCGAGACGAGGAAATCGGCGAACGCCTCTCGTTCGGCGACTGACTTCGCATCAAGATAGGTCAGCGAGTGATACACATCGGTATTGTGATCGGAAACGCCGTAGTTGATCTCACGCACCACATAAGGAATTGGCAGGATCCGTGCCTTGGCGCTGGCCAGCAGGAAATACACGTGACCGATTTCCTGCCATTGAAAACTGGTCCCCGGCGGCAATGTCGAGTGCCAGGTTTTCATCAGGTCGGTACGGGTCACCGCGTAAAATGGCGGAATGTACTGACTCATGTAGTCAATGACGCGGTCCTGCGCGCGCTCGGAGCAATAGTCTTCCTGAACCTTCTTGTCGCGGCGGTAGTAGTTCACGCCATCGGCCTTGGCCAGGTACATCAGGCAATAGCCATGGCACATGCCATAGTCACGATTGGCCTGAAGAAAGCCGACAGACTCGCAGAGCGAATCGAACACGATGAAATCGTCATCCGCCGCCAGCACCATATAGGGCGTGGTCAGTCGCTCGACGCCATAGGCCAGTTTGGCCTGCATCCCCCAGTAGGCGAATTGCGGAACGTGATGATAATCGACGGCGGAAAAATCGCCTTGCGGGCGTTCCGGCGTGGAGTCGAGCACCATGATCCGGCAGGGCAAGCTGCTGTAGTACTTCACCGCACGGCGCAGGAACGCCGGTCGATTGTGAGTAATCAGCACCACCGTCAACAACTCGTTGAGCGGTAGCGTCAGTGCAGAACTGTACTTGCCTTGCATAACTTCTCTCCACAACCGGCGACTCGCCGAGATAACGCTTTGGGGATGTTGCGAATTAACGAACGCGGCGCAGATAGCCATCCGGCGCCACGGTGATCAGCAGCTTGTTCTGCAACTGCCGGTCGATCTCGAAATCCTGGTTTTCTTCCAGGTATTTCCAGACGGCGGTTTTCGGGTTGTCACCCGGGCCCCACGGACGATCCGGGAAGAAATCGGCCGGCATGTCTTCGACCACGGTGTCCATCACCACGCAATAGCTGTCGACCGACACCAGCGGTGCGTAGAGACGCAGCTCTTCGAGGACGTGATCGTGAGTGTGGTTGGAGTCGAGCACCAGTATGACTTTTTTGCCTTTGGCCGCCGCTTGCACCTGCGCGGCGATGCCTGCATCGATACTCGAGCCTTCGATCATCTTGATGCGCTTGGCCATTGGATGGCTTTCGATCGCTTCGCGGTTGTGCGGACGGATATCGAGGTCGATGCCCAGCACTTCGCCGTGACCTTGCAGTTCCAGCAACGAGGCGTAGTAGATGATCGATCCGCCGTGGGCGATGCCGCACTCGATGACCAGATCCGGTTTGACCTGCCAGATGATCTCCTGCATGGCCATCATGTCTTGTGGCAACTGGATGATCGGGCGGCCCATCCAAGAAAAGTGGTAGCTGTATTTGTGCCGGGCCGATTCGTTGAAGAAATCACGGGCAAGGCCGGTCAGTTTCGGGTCGTCACCCTGCTGGGCGATCTGCTCGCGGCACTCGGCTTCGAAGGCTTGGTTGATGCTGTGGTCGGTCATGTTGGTCATCTCAAGGGTCACTGGAACGAAGCGCTGTCGACGGCGTGATAGACGTAGCGTCCACCGGTCATCCGCTTGATCTCTTCGAGGTAATTGGAATTCATCACAAACAGGTTGGCGCCTTCGGGCAGCGCATCCATCGCCTCTTGCGGCGAAGACACCCGCGCACCGCTCAACGGCAGATACCGCCCCTGCTTGGCCGGGTTGATATCGACGACGCGGTCCACCGCGACACCGGCACGTTGCAGGAACAGCGAATAGATCACGCCTTTGGACGAAGCGCCCCAGATCGCCGAGCCCTGCTCGGGGGCGGACTGAATGATCTGCACCGCGCGGTCGAGGCTGGCGGTGAAGCCATCCGGCAACGTCAGGCGCGGCACCGGTTGCTGCGGAGTCAGGCGCAAGGTTGCCAGGTCAGCGACGATGTACAGGTATTGGCCACCGAACAGATGACCAGCCTCGTGCACGCTGCCGAACAGACGGCGCAGGTCATCGAGGCGGAAGTAATTGACGTGCTCATAGAACAGGTCGAACCAGGCCTTGTGTTCGAGAATCCAGTCGAAGCACGGCACCTCGATGTAGATCTGCCCGCCCTGATTGGCCTCGGCGATCACGGCGAGGAAGCTCACCGGGTCCTGGATATGCTCCAGCACATGGCGCAGAACGATGGCATCGGCGGCCAGCCCCAGGCCACGGGTGAACGGTGCCTTGATCACGTCGGCGTTCTCGCCTTCGTAAGCCGGGTCAATGCCGGTGATCGAGTAGCCCAGGCCCTTGAGCAGTTCGAGGAAATAGCCCTTGCCGCAACCGACCTCGATCAGTTCCCGGCCCTTGAAGTGCCTGGCGATAATGCCTTCGACGTCGTTCAAGTGCTTCTGGAACTGGCCGGAATGCGCCTGCTCGTTCTGGTAATCGGCGTCGTAGTTGAGCTTGTCGGCATCGAACGCGGCATTGAAGATCAGACCGCTGTGCTCGTCCTGCACCAACAGCATGTCGGCACTCGCCGACGCCTGCGCCGAATCCGCGTCGGCAAAGGTGCGGTTCTGCAACACCGGCAAGTCGGTGACCCGATACAACTCGTGCCTCATTGCGGCTCTCCCAGTAACTGTTGCAAGCGCTCGGTCACCGCCCAGAACGCCAGCGGTTCGTGGCTCGGATAAGGGTAATGACCAAGGTTCAATTCGATCGTCGCGCCGCGTTCGCGTCGACGCTGCTCAACCAGCGCGCGCACCGAAACCGCTTGGCCGCTGGCGCAATTGATCACACCGTTGAAATGCGGTTTTTGCACGATTGCGGCGAGGTAACCGGCTGCCTTTTCGATCGGCAGAAAATCGCGCAACTGCTCACCGGCCGACATGTTGAATGACGCCTCACCGGCATCGATCGCCCGGTCCAGTGCTGCGAGCAGGCTGTTGGGGTTCTGCCCTTCGCCGTGCAAATAGAACAACCGCGCCCATTGCAGGGTGAACGGCCGTTCCTGCTGCAGATTCTGCAGAAACAGGTGCAGCGTATGTTTCGCCAGACCGTAAGGATTACTCGGGCGTGGCTCGGTTGTTTCACTGAGCGGGCCGCTTTGCATGCCGTATTCGAAGCAGGTGCCGGTGACCAGAACCTGCTTTACGCCGGCCTCGACTGCGCTTTTGATAAAGCGATAATCGGCCATCAGGTTGTGCTCGAAATGGAACAGCGCCCGATAGTTCGGCAAACCCGGCCAGGCCAGATGCGCCAAGGCATCAATGCCAGCGGTCAACGCGCCGACATCGAGGTCAGCAGCATGAATATCCGCGGCGACGAACTCGACGTCGTTGATCCACGGCATGCCTTGCGCGGTTTGCGCATTACGCGCCACCGCACGCACTGCGCAGCCGCGCGCCAGCAACGCGGCAACCAGATGCCGACCGACAAAACCCGTGGCGCCCGTGACCAAAACCTTCACAGCACTTTCAACTCAGGCACGGCGATCACGAAACGCCCGTCCCACTGACGAACCTGCGCCAGTTGCTGACTGACTTCGTGCAGCAGATTCCATGGCAGCACCAGCACGTAGTCCGGCTTGTCGATGTCGATCTGCGCCGGCGCCACGATCGGAATGCGGCTGCCCGGCAGAAATTTGCCCTGCTTGTGCGGGTTGGCGTCCGCGACCCAGGCCAGCAGGTCCGGCTTGACCCCGGCGTAATTGAGCAAGGTATTGCCCTTGGCGGCCGCGCCGTAACCGACCACCCGTTTGCCCTCGGCCTTGGCCTGCAACAGAAAGCGCAGCAGTTCATGCTTGATGCGTTCAGCGGCGGGCGCGAGGGTTGCGTAGTACTCGGCGGTTTTCACCCCGGCGTCGAGTTCGGCCTGCAATTGTTGCTGAACGGCCGGTTGTACCGCTCGGCGCTCGCCGTCCTTGCGCTGCACGAACACCCGCAACGAGCCGCCATGGGTGCTCAACTGGCTGACGTCAAAGACTTCCAGGCCATTGCGCTCGCACAAAGTCTGCACGGCGGTCAGCGACAGGTAGGAATAGTGTTCGTGATACAGCGTGTCGAACTGTGCGCCGGCCATCAGCGTCAGCAATTGCGGAAATTCGAAGGTAGCGACGCCGCTCGGCTTGAGCAGCGTTGCAAAACCGCCGAGGAAGTCGTTGATGTCCGGCACATGCGCAAGCACGTTGTTGGCCGCCATCAGGTCAGCGCCCCAGCCTTCGCTTTGCAGCTGCGCGGCGGTGTCACGACCGAAAAACAGTTCACGAATCTCCAGGCCCTTCTCGCGTGCCGCCTGCGCTGTGCTGCGGGTTGGTTCGACGCCCAGGCAGGCCATCCCGCGGGCGGCGACGTATTGCAACAAATAGCCGTCGTTGGCGGCGACTTCGACTACGCGGCTGTCGGCGTTGAGACCGAAGCGCTCGACCATCTCGGCGACATAACGCTCAGCGTGGGCCAGCCAGGTGCTGGAGAACGAACTGAAATAGGCGTACTCGGCGTCGAACAGGCTGTCGGCGCGGGTGTAATCCTCGGTCTGCACGAGCCAGCATTGCTGACACACGGCAACCTTCAGCGGCACCCACTGCTCGGCCTGCTCCAGCCGATCGGCATGTACATAGGCGTTGGACGGTGGCGAGGTGCCGAGGTCGATCAGCGGCAGGCTCAGCGGTGCAGCGCACCCACGGCAGTTCATAGACGCACTCCAGCAAAGTGTTGATCGAGCGCGGGATGGCTGGAATCCCGCGCTGACAAATTATTGACAGGCAGCGGCCAGGCTATCGCCAGGCGCGGATCGTTCACCGACAGCCCGCCTTCATGCTCCGGCGCGTAATCGGCGCTGTGCAGGTAAAGCAGTTCGGCGTCTTCAGTCAGTGTCTGAAAGCCATGGGCAAAACCGGCCGGAATCAACAGACTGCGGCCATCGCCAGCCTTCAGATGCTCGGCGTGCCAGTGCAGAAATGTCTCTGAATCCGGGCGCAAATCCACCGCGACATCCCAGACTTCACCGCGCAGGCAGGTGATCAGTTTGGCTTCCGGGGCGTTGGCATTCTGGTAATGCAGCCCACGCACACTGCCCTTCTCGCGCGTGCAGGAATGGTTGATCTGGCGAATGTGGAACGCGCTGCCGAACGCACTCAGACTGCCTTCGCAGAACAGCCGGGCGAAGTGCCCACGCTGATCTTCGAAACGCTTGTGCCGGACGCTGAACAGCCCGGCCAGTGGCAACGCCTTCAAGGAGAACTCGCTCACAGCGCGCCTCGGTACAGTTTCAGTTGGCCGAGGGTGACGTTGCGCATGTCATCGCCGTTCTGCCACGCCAGATGCCAGTCGAGGGTCTGGGCCAGGCATTGCTGCAAGGTCCAGCGCGGTTGCCAGCCGAGCAACTGGCGGGCGCGGCTGCTGTCCAGACGCAGTAGACCGGCTTCATGCAGTTCGCTTTTTTCGATGCGCAGACCACGCGCCTGCGGCCAGCGGCTGGCGAGCAATTCGACAACTTCGCCGACGCTGCACATGTCCGCCTCACCCGGGCCGAAATTCCACGCACCGGCATATTCCGGGCCTTGTTCATACAGGCCAGCGGCCAACAGCAGGTAACCCGCCAGCGGTTCCAGCGCGTGCTGCCATGGGCGCACCGCTTGCGGGTAACGCAGGGTCACCGGTTCGTCTGCACTCCAGGCTTTGAGCACGTCGGGAATCAGTCGCTCCGGGGCAAAATCACCGCCGCCCAGCACGTTGCCGGCACGCGCGGTGGCCAGGGCCAGGCCATGCTCGGCGTGCTTGTCCGCCGGGAAAAACGACGCGGCATAGGACTGCGCCAACAGCTCGCAACAAGCCTTGCTGCTGCTGTACGGGTCGTGGCCACCGAGGGCTTCGTCTTCGCGATACGGCCACAGCCATTCTTTGTTGGCGTAGACCTTGTCGGTGGTCACCAGCACGCAGGCGCGAACGCCACCGACCTGCCGAATCGCTTCGAGCAGGTTCAGCGTGCCCATGACGTTGCTCGAATAAGTACCGAGCGGATCGCGATAGCCTTCACGCACCAATGGCTGTGCGGCCAGGTGCAGAACAATCTCCGGCTCGGTGTCGGCAATGATTTCCAGCAGGGCGCCGAGATCGCGCAAGTCACCGCGCTGATCGTTGATGCCCTCGCTGACTCGCGCCAGTTGGAACAGGCTCGGCTCGGTCGACGGGTCCAGCGAAAAGCCGCTGACTTGCGCGCCGAGGCTTTGCAGCCACAGGGTCAGCCAGCTGCCTTTGAAACCGGTGTGTCCGGTGACGAGAACGCGTTTGCCGCGCCAGAAATTTGCACTCAGGCCCATTGCTTCCATGGGGCCTCCCCGCTCTGCCACAGCGCTTCGAGATGATTCTTGTCGCGCAGGGTGTCCATTGGATGCCAGAAACCTTCGTGTTCGAAGGCTTTCAACTGTTCGTCTGCAGCCAGACGCGCCAACGGCTCGGCTTCCCAGGTGGAGGCATCATCGGCGATGTACGGCAACACCTTTGGCGAGAGCACGAAGAAGCCGCCATTGATCCAGCCCCCATCGCCGCGGGGTTTTTCGGTGAAGCCCAGCACTTGATCGCCTTGACGCTCAAGGGCGCCGTAACGGCCCGGCGGCTGCACCGCGGTGACGGTCGCCAGACGCCCGTGGGCTTTGTGGTAGTCGACCAGTTGAGCAATGTTGATATCGGAAACGCCATCGCCATAGGTGAAGCAGAACGCTTCTTCATCCTGCAAATAACGGCCGGCGCGCAACAGACGACCGCCGGTCATGGTTTCTTCACCGGTGTCGATCAGGGTGACGCTCCAGGGCTCGCTGTAGTTCTGGTGCACGTCCATGCGATTTTCGCGCATGTTGAAAGTGACGTCGGAGGTGTGCAGGAAGTAATTGGCGAAGAAGTCCTTGATCGCATAGCCCTTGTAGCCCAGGCAAATGACGAAGTCGTGAATTCCATGGGCGGAATACTGCTTCATGATGTGCCAGAGAATTGGCTTGCCGCCAATCTCGATCATCGGCTTGGGCTTGAGGTGCGACTCTTCACTGATGCGCGTGCCGAGGCCACCCGCCAAAATTACTGCCTTCATCGTCTCCCCTCTTGTTCTGCAGCGGGCTGCGCATGGCTTTGTTGAGCGTTGCGGGCCTTGCGGCGACACCTTTTGCCGTTCCGGGCTCAGGTGAAATAACCGCGAGCGCTCGTTTTATGGCGATTTGAGGGGGACTTGCAGGAAACGCGCCAGCTCCAAAATCACTGGCAACGATGAACACCAAGCCGGAGCAAAATCAAAAGCCCCTCACCCTAACCCTCTCCCAAAGGGAGAGGGGACTGACCGAGGTGGATGCGAGGACTACGCCGACTCGAAATACCGAGTCGAACTCAAGTTTTGAACGGCTCACAAATCGGCTCCCTCTCCCTCGGGAGAGGGCTGGGGTGAGGGGCGAGTCCACCGAAAATCTCAAGCCATGCGGCGCTTCTAACCACTCAACAATGAGCGCCAGCTCGAGTGCTCTTGATCTTGCGTCACCGGCGACGTCGGAAGGCTGAGTGGAGGGACCGATCCGGGCGTGGGAGCGCAGCGACCGTACGACGAAGTCGTACACAGCGGACGTAGGTGCAGCGAAGCAAACCGTAGCCGCTGCGCCCGGATCGATCCCGCAGCGAAGGGACCCGAGCCTGCGAGGGCCGAACGCAGGAGCAAGCGTTTTGGGTTACCTTTTTGGCGTTTGAAAAAGGTGACTCGCCGTAAGGGCGAAACCGCCAGCCGCCACACCAAAAAAAACGGATATTCACCCAAAAACCCAAGCGCCTGGTCGGCCCAGAGGCCGCCAAGGCCAAAACAAAAAAGGGACGAACCCAAAGATTCATCCCTTCTTTCAAAGCCCCCGACAACTACCCGAACATGGCAAACCCATCACCACCCGCAGGCAGCTCAAAGACCTGACCATCGGCCGTCTGAACATGCTCGATGGTGGCAATTCCCGCATACCAGTCCACCAGCCGCACACCATTGTCCGGTACGCCACTGCTACCGTCATTGGCACTGTGCAGGTAAACATCATCGCCAACACGGGTCACGCTCAACTGACTGGCGTCAGCGATCGTGTTCAGAATCAGCGTGTCGTGGGCATCCAGCCCTTCATCCTTGATCGTCACCAACGCCGACGTGTCCACCACATAGGTATCATCGCCCTGCTCGCCAAACCCGCTGCCGCCCACGCTCGACGGGCCGGCGCCGTTGAAGATCAACACGTCATTGCCCTGCCCACCATAGGCCACGCCCCGTCCGAGGGTAATGTTGTCATTGCCTTCATCGCCACTGACCCAGGTAAACAGACCGTCGCGCGCAGCGATAATGACGTCATCGCCCAAGCCACCGAACAAGGTGTCGGACTGCCCGGCTGCATCGAGACCGGATGCCAGACCACCGTAGATATGGTCGTTGCCATCGCCACCCTGAATCTGGTCGTCACCACCACCGCCTTCAAGGACGTTGTCGCCCCACTCACCTTCCAGAACATCATTGAACTGGCTGCCGCGCAGGCCTTCGATGTCGATGTAGACGTCATGGAAGGCGATACCGCTCTGCACCCCCCAATTCAGCGAGGCGCTCAAGCCTTCAGCGCTGTCGTCATAGCTGACGATGTCGATACCGGCGCCACCTTCAAAGTTATCGGCCCCCGCCCCGCCCAGCAGCACATCGTTCCCGCCCCCGGAAACGATCGTATTGTTCTCGTCATTGCCGTAGCCGGTGAAATCGCTGCTGCCGGTATAGGTCAACCGCTCAACGAACGCACTCAGCTTCAACTCGGAGAGGCTGGTGTACACATGATCGGTACCGCCCATGAAGCTGTCGTCTTCTTCGACAGTCACACCGGTGCTGTTGATCGTATAAACGTCATCACCGATACCGCCAGCCACCTTCACACCACTGGCGTTGACGACAAAACGATCTGCGCCTGAGGTACCGATAACCTCTTCCACGTTGAGCAGCGTGTCACCAGCGAGGTTGCTGCCATAGCCGATCACGACATTGGCCACGTCGAAGGCGTAGTGGTAATTCACAGTGTCGTAGCCCTGCGCACCATCGATGTTCATCGAGTCCTTGTGACGATAAATCACATCATCGAAGCCCGAGCCCTGAAGCGCTTCGATGCCGGTGAAAATATCGCCATAGGCGATGGTCAGGCCCTCGTAGTTGGCGAAGTCTTCGACTCGCACCCCTTCAAGGCTGTCGCTGTAGCTGACGGTGTCGTAACCGTCCCCCCCGACGAAATGATCGGCACCATCACCACCCCACAGCCAGTCGTTACCGGCGCCCGCGATGATCTCGTTGTCGGTGTCACTGCCGTAAGCCTTGAAATCACCGGTACCCGTGAAGGTCAGCTTCTCGACGAAGCCAGCCATCTTGATGCTGTTGAGGCTGGTGCGCAGTTCGTCATAGCCACCCCAGTCTTCCTCGACGATGGTCACGTCTTCGGCGCTGACAATGTAGACATCGTCACCACTGCTGCCTTCCAGCGTCACGCCGGCTAGCGAACTGCTGAACGTATCGTTGGAAAAGGTGCCGACGATCTTCTCAACCGACACCAGCGTATCGAGCTTGCCGTCGGGCCCGGTAACGGTGGTCGCACCATCGGCCAGTTCGACGTTGATTCCAGAGGTTATTGCGTAGTATATCGCCGTGTCGAAGCCGTCCCCGCCATCAAGCTCATCCGACCCCGTACTTGCCAGCAGGACATCATCCGACTCCAGTCCATAGAGTTGGTCATTGCCGTCGGTGCCCGACAGGACGTCCGCTTCACTCGTTCCATTCACGACTGTCATCACATCTTCCTTGCGTTGTTGTTGAAACCGGATCCGTCAGTGCGGGCATTGCCTGGACAGCGCGCATTCCCTCGCCTGATCGACTCGAACAAATCGTTGAACCTGTAAAAAAGGCGACCCGAGAGATCGCCTCAAATGAAGCCTTGCGACAGATCAATCTGCCAGCCAGCCGTATTCCCAATGCCGCAGGTTATCGCCGCGCAGCACGTAGTCGCGCAGCACCACTTCACGCAATTCATCGCCCATGCGGTAGCTGGCATCCGGATCAGCCAGATGCATGCGGATCGCTTGCAGCCATTCATCGGTCGTGTTGGTCTTGACCCGTGTGCACGGCAAGTAGCCGCGATAGGCCTCGGTGTCGGTGCAGACTACCGGGTAGCCGCAGGCGCCGTATTCCAGCAGGCGCAGGTTGCTCTTGCAGTCATTGAAGATGTGAAACTCCAGCGGTGCCAGAGCCAGGTCAAGGTTCAGGCTGGCCAGTTTTGCCGGATACACATCCAGAGGAATCACACCGTGAAATTCGTGCATGTACGGCAGCAAGTCATCCGGGCACATACCAAAGAACACCCAGTCGACTTCGTTGGCCAGTTCGCGTACCACCTCGGCAATCACCGCCAGATCGCCATGGTGACTGGTGCCGCCGCCCCAGCCGACACGCGGTTTTTTCGAGGTGCGGCGCTGACTGCGCAGATGCCCCCACAGATCCTTGGCCAACATGTTCGGCACCACGCGAATGTCGTGATGCATGTCCGACAGCGCGTTGGCCAGCGGCGCGGTCGAGACCACCACGCGATCGCACAAGGCAATCGCCCGGCGCACCATACGCTCCATGTCTGACTTGCCCGGCATATTGCGAATGTGCGCATTGCGATGGGGAACATCGATCACATAGTCATCGAGTTCGAAAATCCGTCGGGCATTGAAGAATTTCTTCAGCGGCGGGATTTCATCGATGGCGTGCTCCGAGTAGCGCCCCTGCAGGACGATCACATCGGGCGACTGACGCTCGATATCGATGATCGACGGCAAGCCGTAGCAGATTCGCCCTTCCACGCGGTTGGCTGCTTCCAGCTCGATCAATGGCTGGCTCATGCGGTAGTGACCGATGGCAGAAGCGTTGATCGGGACCGCGAGCACGTTCGGCAGTTGTGCCTTGGAGAAGGCACTCCAGCCGGTACGCAGGCCCGGTTCGAGACTGAAGTTGGTGGCGCCTACGCCCTGCAACGTCAGGTTGACGTTATAGGCCGGATCGCGCGCAACCAGTGGTAGCCAGCGTTGATAGAAGGTGTCCTTCTCCTCGGCGTGCTGCGCTTGCTCTTGCTCCGTCGCCGCGATAACTGGCTGCGTGCCCACCGCCAGCACGGCGTGCGGGTTCATCACCACCAGATAACCGTCGCGGCCAATGCGCAGACACAGATCCACGACATTGAGCGTTTGCTTGAAATCCTGCTCGTCCAGGCCGCCGGCCGCTTCGAATACCGATTTGCGAATCATCAGGCAGTCGCCACCGACCGCGCTCAGATCATGCACAGCCTGCAGTCGGTGCATATACCCATCCGACTGCATCGGCTGGCCATAGAACGGCAGTCCCGCCGGCCCATTCAGACCCAGGATCAGGCCGGCGTGCAGCACGCCACCGTCCGGGTTGAACAGCTTGGCGCCCACCACCCCGACTTCAGGGCGTTGTGCATGATTGAGCAGTTCGTCGAGCCAGTCGGCCTGGGTGATCACCGCAAAGGCATTGAGCAGCAGCACATACTCACCGCGCCCCTGGCGTGCGGCGAAGTTGTGCACGGCAGCGGCATTGTCCTTCTGCGCACACCGCAGCACGCGAATCCGGTCGCTGCCCAGCTGCGCCATGCCGTCCAGCCACGCCAGCGCTTCGGCGCTTTCGCTGCCGTTGTCGACCAGGAGCAACTCGTACTCGGTGTAGGCGGTTTTCTCCAGCAGCGTTTCGACACAGCGCTGCAAGGCGGCAGTCTGATCCTGAGTGACGATGATCACCGACACCAGAGGGCGCTGCGCGTGGCGGTAGTCGACACGATTGAGCGGCCCGTTCTGGCGGATTTCATGAGCAATGCCGAGGCGCTGCAGATGCGCCTCGAGAATGCGCGGACTTTGCTCCACCACACCAGGCTCGGTGAGCCATTGCGACAGGTCGAACTTGGACTCCAGCAGTACTTCAGCGACGTGGCCAATGACGTGCAGACCATCGCTTTCGGCCATCCGCCACAGCATGTCGTGTGGCGCCAGTTCGGCGAATGTTGGCGCAAACCCACCGAGCGCGAGGAAGCGTTCGCGCTGGAATGCCAGCGCTCGGCCGACGTATGGATAACTGCGCATGAGGTCGAGGTTGAAGTCCGGTTTGAACGCCGGCTCCGCCGATTCGCCGTCGCGCAGGCTGCCTTCATCGCTGTACAGACACGTCAGCGACCGCGAATGCGCGATGCGATCGGCCATCACCAGCAATGCCGGTGCCACCGGGCGATCGCCCGGTTGCAGCAGATAGAACCAGTCGGCGCCTTCGAGTTGCGGCAACAGCGTATTGATCTGCTCCAGACCGTCATCCTGCAACGGCATGTGGAATACCCGATCCTGCAACTGCGCTTCGGTACAGGCGACGGACAGTACCAGCACCAGCTCCGGCGGATAGTCCTGGGCAGCGAGCGCTTGCAGGGTGCGCTCAAGCCCGTCGCGGCTACCCTGCGCATCGATGATGATCGGCACGATTCTCGGCTGCTGCGGCCAGCCCGCAAGGGTCTCCGGCAACCATTTTCGCTGCGTCTCGGTCAGCACCCGACACGCCAGCCACTGCGCATAGAGCTCGCCGAAACTGAAGCTGTCGACACCCACGCCCATTTCCTGGCGGCTTTGCTTGGTACCCAAGGTACGGCTCAGCGGCAGTTCGTCCCAAACGCGAGGCAACTCGTCGGCCTTGGTCAGTCGCACGTAGCGAACCCAGCCCTTCGCGGGCGCCGACTCGCCGCTGCGCACTTTGAGCATTTGCGAAAGCCACTCGCGCTCAACCTCGGCAGCATCCTTCATCGGTTGCTGCGCGCTCAAACGCTCAGGGTAAAGTCGCTCGGCGCTCAGAACATTGTTGGACGTCACCATGTTGCCGCGTCGCAGCAGACAGACATACAAGGCAAAATCCAGGGTCGCAACGAAACATGCACCCTCTTCAGTGAGCGCCGGCAACAGTTCGGCGACATCGGCACGCCGGAACAACGCACTGCTGAAGCCGCCGAGGACGTTGACCGGGAACTTTTCGAAAATGCTCAGCACATCGTCGCCTTTGAGCAACGCGCTCACGGGTGATAGCGAGCTGTTTTCCAGACGGGCCGGCAGAATGATGTCGTTGGCGTCCCACAGCAGCCGTTGAGCGATCACCAGACTGACTTCTTCGCGCTGTAACTCATGGGCTTGCTGTTCGATGCAGGCCGAATAGAGCAGGTCATCGTCACACAGGAATTTGATGAAATCGCCGCGCGCCTGCTCGAGGCAGACCTTCAGATTGCCCACCAGCCCCAGGGTCTGCGGGTTGCGAACGTAGCGCACCTGCGCCCCGGTTTGCTCCCTGACCAGCCTGACGATGTCCATGATCTCGTCACCACGACTGTCATCGCACACGACGATGTCGAGATTGCTGTAAGTCTGGCTGACGGCACTGTTCAACGTCCGCTCGAAAAAACGCGGATTGAATGCAGGAATGGCAATGCTGACGAGGGGGAGTGAATTCACGGCGGGCTCACAGGCGGTACGAGCCCGCTCGGAAAAACGAGCCCTTGGTACCGCAAAAATCATTAACAGAGGGACAAGATCAGCGGGCGCTCACGCGCCCGCTGCCCGTCAGATCTTGTTGAACAGACCCAACTGGCTGATCTTGCTGAACGCCAATTGCGAGGCTTGCAGCATGGTCTGCTGCAAGGTCAGGCGGGTCATGACTTCGGCCGGATCGGAATCGCGGATCGAGCCTTGGGTCGTGGTGTTCGCCGTGCTCAGGCTGTCGTTGGTGATGGCCTGCATGTCCAGTGCCTGACCGCGCGCACCGATGGTGGTGACGGCGGTGCCGATCTGATTGGCGGCGGCGTCGATGTTGCCGAGGCCCGCCTCCATGGCGCCCTGCAGTTTCTGCTTGGCAACCGGATCGCCATCGACCGGGGTGTTCAGCGCCGTGATCATCTGGCCCAGGGTGTCGAGCACGTTCTGGGTCTGGTGATTGTTCGGCTGGATCGAGAACTGATCGCCAGTCGCTGGTGTACCGCCGAGGGCGAAGGTCACACCGGCAGCGGTCGCGTTGCCACCGACCACGGTGCCCGAGGATACCGGCTTGCTGTCGGCGGTCACTGGCGCTGCGTACAGATCGAAATCGGTCGCGCTGGTGAACTTGAGGACTGCCCCACCCTGCGGGAATGCGGCGGTATACGCAGCCTGGTCGGTGATGGTCGAACCGGTGATCACCGACGTCGAGGTATTGCCCGGGCTGCGCGTGGTGGTGAACGAATCAGGCGTGCTCGACAGCTGGAAGCTGTGCCCGGCAATGACTGCGTCCGGGTTGGTGTCGCCGGCCTTGAGGTTGACGTTCAACTTGAGGTCGACGCCACGGAAACTGACGGTCTGGTTGGCACCGCTGCTGTTGCTGATCAGGCCGTTCTGGCTGGCTTCAGCAGTGACATCGTTGCCCAGGGCATCGGTAATCTTCAACTGGGTGCTGCTGACGAAATCGATGGTATACGGCTGCCCGGCGCTGAATTTGGCATCGTAGCTGGCGGCGGTGCCAACGGTGCCGTTGGACAGCACGACACGGCCGTCATCCACAGCGGGTGCGGTCATTTTGGTGTTGGTGCGACCGGTGTTGATGGTTTGCTGGAAGGCGTCCCAACCGGTGGTATTGGTGCCGACAGTCATGCCGTCGCCAATGCCCAGATTGATGGTGGTCTGGTCGCCGTTGTAACTGAAAGTGCCGTCGGCGTTTTTCGAGTATGGCGCGGTGTCGGTTTTCGAACCGGAGAACAGGTAGTTGCCGTTGGCGTCCTTGGCGTTCATCAGGCCCAGCACTTGTTGCTGGATCTCGCCCATTTCCGAAGCGTAAGCCTGGCGGTCCTTGTCGGTGATCGTGCCGTTGTTCGCCGCCAGCGCAAGCTCTTTGGCACGCGCCAGCGCCGTGGTGATCGAGTCCAGCGTGGACTCTTGCACGTTCAGTGCGCTTTTGGTGGTGTCGACGTTGGTCTTGTACTGATCAAGCATCGCGGCCTGCTGGCCCAATTGCAGCAAGCGCCCGGCACCGATCGGATCATCGGCGGCGGTGTTGATGCGCTGCAGGCTGCTCGCCTCGCTGGCGGTGGCAACGGCCTTGTTGAAGTTACGCTGATAGTCCGAAGCTTGCGTTCCGTAATACTGAGCGGTGGAAATGCGCATGAATTACGACTCCTTAAAGGCTGTTGATCAGCGTGGCGAAAGTTTCCTGCGCAGCTTTGATGATCTGCGAAGACGCTGTGTAGTACTGCTGGTATTTGACCAGGTTGCCGGTTTCTTCATCCAGGTTGACCCCGGACAACGAATCGCGCACGCCCTTGGCGTTGTCCAGAATCGCGCTGGTTGCAGCGCTGTCGGACTTGCCCTGGGCGGTCTTGGTACCGACGTTGGTCACCAATTTGTTGTAGGCGTCAGTCAGGCTGATGCCCTTGCTCGCCGAACCCGTGTCGACGCTTTGTGCGGTTTGCAGGCCGACCAGTGCCTGCGCGTTACGGTTGTCCGAAGACGCCGCACCGGTCAGGTTCATGGTGAAGGTCTCGCCGGATTTCGGCGTGCCGCCCACGGTGGTCTGCACGGTGAAGGTTTTCTGCACGTTCGGCGTGACAGTCGTATCCATCACCGGGTTGCCGCTGGCGTCGACGATGCCGACTTTCAGATTCAGGGTGTTCGACTGGCCCGGAACGATGGTGCCGGTGCCGATGGTCGCGCCTTTGGCGTCCACCAGGTTGTACGACTGGCTGCCGCCGCTGGTCGCGCCGAATACCAGTTTGACCGGCGTCGAATTCTTCAGCGCCGCCTGCATGTCGGCCTGGGCGGTCGGGTTGTAGATGTCGATCTTGTCGCTGAGCGTCGGCTGGGTGTAAGTGCCCAGACCGTTGGCGCTGGCGACACCGGTCAGCGGACCGGCCGCAGCGATTTTCTTCGGATCGGTGAGCACCGTCTGGATGCTCGCGGCTGCGTTTCTGGTCGGCGTGACCTTGAACGAGTCACCGGCGCTCAACGCACCGCCGTTGAGCGCGAGGGTGAAACCGTCGATCACGGGTGGCGGGTTGGTCGTAGTGCTGAATGCGCCCATGTCGGTGCCGTCGGAACGCTTGACGGTGTAGTCAGTAGCGCTGGTGAACGTGACCTGATAATCGCTGGTGGTCAGCTTGCCGGTGTCCTTGATGGTCACATCGAGGTTGCCGGAACCGACGCTGTTGCCATCTTTGGCAATGCTGCGTTGACTGATCAGCGCGGCACTGTTGATGTTGTTGAAAATCGCCGCGCCGAAGTCACCGTTCTTGTCGATGCCCTGGGCTTGCTGGCGGTTGATCTGATCGGCGACCACCAGGGCCACTCGGCCCAGCTCGTTGAGCGACGGGTCGAGGACTTCCTTGCGATAGGTCAGCAGACCGCCGATTTCGCCACCGCTGATCACCGAGGTGATGTCGATGGTGCTCGAACCGCGGTCCATCTGAATGGCCATGCGCGACGGATCGTCTTTGCTGGCAACCATGCTCAGGGTGTTGGTGGTGTTACCGATCACCAAGGGCTGGCCGCTGCCGACGTAGATATCGAAACTGGTGCCGCGCTCAACCACTTGGGCGCCGGTCAGCACCGACAGTTGGCGCACGGCTTCGTTACGGCTGTCGAGCAGGTCGTTCGGCGCGCCACCGCTGGTGGAGATCTCGCCGATCTTCTGGTTCAGGTTGGCAATCGAGGTCGCCAGCTTGTTCACCTGGGCGGTCATGTCGCCCAGGCTGCCGTTGATCGTGGTGTTCTGGTCGTTGAGTTGCTTGGCGATGGTATTGAAACGACTGCTCAACGCCTGCGCACCAGTCAGCACCGATTGGCGCGAGGTGTCATCGGTGGCCGAGGTCGACACGCCTTGCAACGAAGTGAAGAACTTCTGCAGCACGCCGGTCAGGCCGGTGTTGGTGTCGGACAGCATCGCGTCCAGCGGCGTCGCCTGCTTGAGAAAAGCAGCCGATTCGCTGTCCAGCGAAGTCGCCGTATGCAGCTGCGATTCCAGGTACGAGTTGTACACCCGGCGCACGTCGGCCAGGGTCGTGCCGGTGCCGATGAACACAGTGCCGTACTGCTGCGACGACTTGGTGCCCTGTACGGTTTGCTGACGCGAATAACCGGCGGTGTCGACGTTGGCAATGTTGTTGCCTGTCGTAGCCAGAGAGGACTGGCTGGCCGACAGTCCCGACATCCCGATATTGAGCAAACTCATGGTTCAGACCTTATTACCTGGTGCCTTATAAAGGCGTGGTGGAGACACCCGCCGCAGCGTAGTTTTCGAAACTGTTCATCTGCTTGGCAATTTGCGAAATCTTGTTGGCGTAGTTCGGGTCGGTGGCATAACCGGCCTTCTGCAACTCGCGTACAAACTGTTCTGGGTTATCGGCCGACTTCAGCACTTCTTGATAGCGATTGTTGCTCTGCAGCAACGTCACCAGATCGTGGAAGCTGTCCTTGTACGAGGCGTAGGAACGGAATTCGGCCGTCTCCTTGACCATCGCACCGTTGCGGAATTCGCTGGTGATCGCCCGGGCCGAATCGCCCTTCCAGTTGCTGCTGGCCTTGATGCCGAACAGGTTGTGGCTGCTGCTGCCGTCCTGAGCACGCATGACCGACTTGCCCCAACCGGTTTCCAGCGCAGCCTGGGCCACCAGATAACGCGGATCGACGCCGATGCGGTCGGCGGCTTCCTTGGCCATTGGCAGCATGGTGTTGACGAATTCGTCGGCAGAGCTGAAAGCCTTTTTCGGCGGCGCCAGCGGAATCTGCGCCATGGCACGACCGTAGACCTGCATCTGGCCGCCTGCGGCAGCCTTTTGTTCTTCGGCGCGGGCCAGCCAGTCGCCGTTGTACAGCGGGCCGGAACCACCGATCGCCGGGGTCGCGGCACGTTGTGGCAAGGCGTTGCTCGCCACCGCTGCGGTAGCGGCAGCAGCAGTTGCAGGCGCAGACGGCACCAACCCGGCGAGCAAACGATCAGCCAGTTTCGGCGGCAACGCCAGACGACGCTGATTGATCAATTGCATGTCGTTGCGGTGGGAGATATCGGTGTTCGGCGCATTCACCGAACGCGACGCCCACAACGGCCGTTCGCCATTGAGCCGTGACAACGGACCGTTTGTGGCAACGGTGCCGGCGGCAATCGGCGTCGGCACCGCGCCCGCCTTGGCCAGCGCTTCCTGTTGCTTGGCGGCGGACGCCGCCGCCGCTTCGCCCGGGGCCATCGGTTTGTTCTTCGACATCTGCCGGATCAGCACGTCAGCCAGGCCAATACCACCGCCCTCGCGGGACATGGAAACCGCCAGTTGCTGGTCGTACATTTCCTGATACTGCTTGGCAGCCGGCGTGTTCAGCGGGTTGTCCTGGCCGAGCGCGTCGGTGGCCGAGCGCATCGACTTGAGCATCTCGCCAAGGAACAGCGATTCGAATTCCTGCGCAACCTTGCGCATGTTTTCATCGCTGTTCTTGTCGCCGACCTTGAGCTGGTTCAGACGATTGAGGTCGGAGTACGAACCCGAATCGCTGCTGCTGACCAGACCGCTTTTGCGCATATCCATGGTGGTCGGCCTCAGATCACGATCAGGTCGGCTTGCAACGCACCGGCCTGCTTCAGGGCTTCGAGGATGGCCATCAAGTCACCCGGCGCCGCGCCGACCTGGTTCACCGCGCGCACGATCTCGTCGAGGGTGGTGCCAGGGCCGAACTTGAACATCGGCTTGGCTTCCTGCTCGGCATTCACCCGCGAACGCGGGACCACTGCAGTCTGGCCGTTGGACAACGGGCCCGGCTGGCTGACGATCGGGTCTTCGGTGATGGTCACGGTGAGGCTGCCGTGGGTCACGGCGGCCGGCGAGACTTTCACGTTCTGGCCGATGACGATGGTGCCGGTGCGCGAGTTGATGATGACTTTCGCCACCGCCTGACCCGGATCGACTTCGAGGTTTTCCAGGATCGACAGGTAATCAACGCGCTGGCTCGGATCGAGCGGCGCGGTGACGCGGATCGAGCCGCCGTCGATGGCTTGCGCAACGCCAGGGCCAAGCATGTCATTGATCTTGTCGACGATGCGCTTGGCGGTGGTGAAGTCGGAGCGATTGAGGTTCAGCGTCAGGCTGTTGCCCTGGTTGAAACCGCTCGGCACCGAACGCTCCACCGACGCACCCCCAGGGATACGACCGGCCGACGGAACGTTGACGGTGATCTTCGAGCCGTCACGACCTTCGGCGTCGAAACCACCGACCACCAGGTTGCCCTGAGCGATCGCATAGACGTTGCCGTCGATACCCTTGAGCGGCGTCAGCAGCAAGGTGCCGCCACGCAGGCTCTTGGAGTTACCGATCGAGGAAACGGTGATGTCGACCTGCTGACCCGGCTTGGCGAACGCCGGCAGATCGGCACTCACCGACACCGCCGCGACGTTCTTCAACTGCACGTTGCCCGAGCCCGGCGGCACCTTGATGCCGAACTGCGAGAGCATGTTGTTGAAAGTCTGCAGGGTGAACGGGGTTTGCGTCGTCTGGTCACCGGTGCCATTAAGCCCGACCACCAGGCCGTAACCGATCAACTGGTTGGAACGCACGCCGGAAATGCTGGCGATGTCTTTCAGCCGCTCGGCGTGGGCACCGAAGGCAGCGGACATCAACGCGGCAGCCAGCATCAGGTGTTTGAATTTCAAAGTCGCCACCTAGAAAGGGAACAGCGGGCTGAGGAAGAAACGGTCGAACCAGCCTGGCTGACTCGTATCGGCAAACGCACCGGTACCCGAGTAGGTGATGCGTGCATCGGCGACGCGAGTCGACGACACAGTGTTGTCGGTGGCGATGTCATCGGCGCGGACCATGCCGGCGATGCGCACCAGTTCGTCACCGGTGTTGAGGGTCAGCCACTTCTCGCCACGCACGGCGATGATGCCGTTGGGCAACACATCGGCCACGGTCACGGTGATCGAACCGGTCAGGCTGTTGCTCTGTCCGGATTTGGCGTCACCCTTGGTCGAACGGTCGGCGCTGTAGCCGGCGTTCAGGCTCAGGTCGCCGCCGCCGATCGGGTTGTTGGTGGTCAGGCTGGAGCCGAACAACGAGGTCAGACCGATGCTGTTGTCGCTGTTCTTGTCCATCTGCGAGTTGGCATTCTTGCTCGCCTGGGTGCGCTCGTTCAGGGTGATGGTGATGATGTCACCGACCCGGAACGCCTTGCGGTCGCTGTACAGGTTCTGCTCGAAACCGGCCTGATAGATCGAGCCGTTGTTGGCGGCAGCCGGCAACGGTGTTCGCGGCAACACCGGGGCGTAATACGGGTCATTGGGCTTGGGCGTCGGAGCGACGCAGCCCGCGAGCGAGACGACCCCACTCAATGCCAGAACAGATACAAAGCGATTCATGACCCTACCTCACGGTGTTGCTGGCGACCTCAGGCCGCCCCATAGACTTGATTACAGATTCTGCGTTACGAACGAGAGCATCTGGTCGGCGGTGGAGATCACCTTGGAGTTCATCTCGTAGGCGCGCTGAGTGGTG
>Ga0196970_1000735_pt1 | contig 31803 bp, 24 predicted proteins | sample S1v_513CmetaG_FD_148672 | JGI IMG/M metagenome (GOLD analysis project Ga0196970, IMG submission 148672) | Soil microbial communities from Anza Borrego desert, Southern California, United States - S1+v_5-13C | ecosystem: Environmental > Terrestrial > Soil > Desert | place: USA: California... | reverse complement strand
CCTGATAAACAGGGGAATCGAGCGGAACGCGATAGGCCATCGCCAGCCGCCACGCACGTTGCGCGTTTTCGGCAGTGGCGGACGGGTTCAGCAACTCCGCGGCTGCACCGTGCGAGCCAACAATCTGCGCCCAAAGCGCCCGTTCCTGCGCAGCGTTGAGCAACGTCAGCGAAGTCGATCCCGAGTAAACCAATTCGTTCCAGCAGCGCAGGACGAAGCCATCCCAACTCAGGATGTCAGGCGTCGCCCAGACCCGTGCCTTCTCGGACTGCCTGCGGTCATAAGCCTGCAACAGAGTTCGCGAGCTGCGCTTGTTGGCCGTGAGGATGGTCGCGCCCTGCTCGGCGGCGGCGAGCGCATCCGAAAGCGCGAACCCATTCGGTGACATAAGAGATACTCCGTGATGAAACTCTGCGGCTTTCAGTGCAGCGGATTCTAAACCCCTGCGAGTCCTAAGTCACTGTGGAAAGAGGGCCGGAAGTGGAAAACCTTCAAAGCCGCCAGCGGTCGGGAAGGAGAGGATCAAGTGCCGTAGGCACGACCGAGCTTATGGGCGACGTTCGCGCAAATCCGCCATGATGGTCGCTATCTCGTTCTCCTGGAAGAGCCGTATGCCCGCAACACCCGCCGCGCCCGCTCGCACGCACTGCTCAGCGTTCTCAAGTGTGACGCCTCCGAGCGCGAGCACCGGCATGCGTGTTGTTCCGATCCCTTCTGGCCCGATCGGGCGGCGCTCAGAACGGCACGCCTGGCGCAGTTGCTCCAGTCCTATACCGGTTAGCTGCGCAACCGCTTTCTCGAAAACCGGCGCAAACACGGCGAAATCCGCTCCATGCGACTCGGCCAGACGAACTTCCTGCGGTGTGTGGCAGGAAACCGCTACGACCCAGTTTCGAGTTTCCGATTGGGAGTTTTGGATGGCACTGGCCCAGATCGCGCGGGCATCACTCGCCGGTATGTCGGTCGAGGTCAGGTGTACACCATCGGCGCCCGCCGCGAGCGCAACGTCGATACGGGAGTTCACAAGCAGTTTCGAGTGTCGAGTTTCGAGTCTCGAATCGGCTTCCCCGACGAGGCGCATGGCCCCACGTGCAAGCTCAACCAGTTCTCGCGGCGAAAGCTCTTTTTCGCGCAGCTGGATAAAGTCCACTCCGCAGCGCGCCGCTTCGGCAATCTTCGCCAGCAGGCGCTCGCGCTGTTGAGCCTCTGTGCCGGGCAACTGTCGGCGGTCGGTGATGTAGTAGAGGATCATCTTGCGGTGACCAACTGCTGGATGGCGCTGCGAAGGTTCGATGTAGTCACGACTGTAATAAAAACCAACCAGAATAGCCAGCCCATTGCCGTTGGCTCGAACACATCGAGATCTCTCGCAAGAACCATGGCGTACGTTGCGAGACAAATGTACCCGACCAGCAGAACACCTGACACGGACGCAGACGCGATCCTCAGAATCCTCGCAGTTCGTGTCTGGCGAAATCGCACTGGCGGCAAGATGCCGACTTGTCGATCAACCCAGCGGCCAGCAAAAAACCAGAACACGGGTACAAAGGCGAGCGTCCAGACGGCGATGAATACAGCCTCGGACCAGAACACGCCCCAGTCCAGCTTCCAAAGCTTCAAGCCGCGCCACAAAGCGCCCCCGACCACACCCCCGGAAACGCTGGCAGGAAGGTTGATCTATAAGCAAGCTCGTGCTCCTTGGGTACCCAGTAGCAGACGTACTCGGGGTTCCAGCCCACATCTCCGCCTTCTTGCCAAGCTGCATTCACGAGAACCACGCCTTGTGAGCTATACGACTCCAACCTGCGTTGAAAGACACTTCGGAGATCGCCAGCAAAGCCTGCGTATATCAACACCAAATAAACCACGACGTTAAGTAGCGGCAGCAAACGCCTGAATGCAAATCTTCGCATCGGAAACACCCGTCCGGGTGAATTAGACACCGCTCACGTGCAACTCGCAATCGCAGCGTTCATTCGCGCATCGAAACAGGTAACCATGTCTCTCGGAACTCAGGTTGTCTGGCTCTTCATCATGGCGATCCCCATTGCGTGTGTCGCCTGGACCGTGACGCACGAAGAAGTCTTTCGCGAGCTGCGCGAATACTGCGAGCGTCGCTCCGAAAACGCGCGCAGCATCTGGGAGCGCAAGTTCTTCTACCTGTTCACGTGCGAGTACTGCTTCAGCCATTACGTCACTGCCTTTTTCCTTTTCCTGACCGAATACAAGTTGCTCTACCAGGACTGGCGCGGATACCTGCTGGCCTTCTTCGCATTCCCGTTCCTCTCGAACCTCTACATGGGCCTTTACGCCCAGACCAAGCTGGGGGTGAAGAAAGAGCGCACGCAGATTAAGGCCATTCAGGAAGACGTCGAAATCAAGAAGGTTGAGAAGGAAGCGCTTGCGAACGGTCATGGCCGCAAGCTGCACAGGCCTGCAGCTTGATGGCGAGTCCTCGAAACTTCATCCCGCGCGAAATCCACAACGCACATCTCCAGGAGTTCTGAGACATGAACACTTACCCCTAGTCAGAAGGAACGAAATGAAGCACGCACGCAGCGACTACGACCACATTCAGGACCCAACCGGCAAGATTCCCGAAGACGAGCCCGTGATGATGTTTCGTGGTCAGGATGTTTTCGCCCCGGTGGCCTTGGAAGCCTACGTTGCCATGTGCGAAGCGATGGCGTCGACCATGCCGCTGGACTCGCCCGCCAGGCAGAACCTGCGAGATATGGCCGTGACCGTCCGCGTTCACATCAACCGCATGCACCGCTGGCAGGCCGAACACAAGGCCAAGATGCCTGACCTTTCCCCCACGGCCAAATAACGAATCGCGTCGACACCTTAACAACTTCGGACACGGATCTGCTTACTTCACGATCGCGTGTCGGCGCAGAATCTCCAGCGTCTTCTCGATTGGCAGTGCTTCGATGGTGCGACCACGCGAACTGACGCTAGTGGCGCGTAGCAGCGAATTGTAGATGGCCTCCTCTGTGGCATCGATCACTGCCAGAAACAGCGGAGACATGGCATCGTTAGCCAGAGTCTGAACCGAGCGAGCGGTTTTGGCGTCAGCACGAATGCGTACCGACTCCGCCGTGGAGAATGCGATGGCGTAATCGCCGCTGCCGTTCGAACCTGCGGCACCTGTGCGTGCCAGACCAAGCATCGACCTCGCGGCCATGCGGTTCAGGTTGCGGTGATCCACTGGCGCATCGGTGGCGATGACTATGATGATCGAGCCGTCAACGTCGTTACCGCGAGACCTTCTCTGGCTGGCCTCTGGCCCTTGCGCTCCGAAGTCGTAGGTTGGGCGCTGCCCAAGCTCCCGGCCGACCGGGGCACCGGCGATCGTGAGATCACCACCGAAGTTTGTTTGGACGAGCACGCCTACGGTGTACCCGCCCAACTTAAGCGGAAGGCGACGTGAGGATGTTCCGATGCCACCTTTGAAACCGAAAGCAATGGTGCCGGTTCCCGCGCCAACCGAGCCCTCATCCACCGCACCGTCTCTTGCACTCCGCAACGCGGCGAACACGTCATTCCGTGAAACGTGGCGGCCGCGAATGTCGTTCAGATCGCCGTCATTCGTCTCGGCAACGACGGGATTTACGCTCTGCACGTTCTCGTTGCCGGGCAGCGCCAGCATATAGTCGAGCAGCGCATCAGCAACGCGTGGAACGGCCAGCGTATTCGTCAGCAGGATGGGAGTTTCGATTTCACCGAGCTCGTTGACCTGAGTCGATCCCATCAGCTTGCCAAAGCCATTGCCGACGAAAACAGCTCCGGGGACTTTCTCGCGAAACAAGTTGCCTCCGTGCGGCAGGACGGCGGTGACTCCGGTGCGAACGTTTTCGCCTCGCACGATCGTGGCATGACCGACACGTACCCCCGGAACGTCGGTAATTGCGTTCATCGGCCCGGGCGGCAGGGCACCAACCTGAATGCCCAGATCGCGTGCGCGAGGACGATTATTGTTTGCGGGCGCGTTATTCTGTGCTGACACGAAAAGCGGCAATACGCATGCGGCGAAGGCGAACAGCACGTTTGCGGTTCTCAACGTCCGCGAAGGGTAGCATGGGAAGGAGTAATTCGCGAAAAAGCAATAATTAGCAGGTTTCGAGAGATGACTAAGCACCTTTCGGTTCTGGACCAACCGCTGATTACTTCTGGTGAACAGTTGTTCCCGCCTTACGCTATCGCCCTGGTCTCGGACCTTCTTCTTTCTTTCATTTCCGACAGAATCGCGGCAACTTCCTCGCGGGGCAGGCGCTGAATGGCCGGAAACACCTGTTCTTCTTCCAGGCACAGGTGTGCGTCCCACAACCGTTCCAACTCCGAGACCAAGTGCATGATCCGCGACGCGAACCTCGGAAGCTTCTCCGGTTCGCGGCAGAGCGCGTCCCACAGGGGCAGGAGCTGCTTCAGCACGCGGTTGATCTCCGTGTGCTGCCGAACCATCTCTTCTGACGCCTGACTCACCTCCGCTACATCATGCAACCGAGGATCGAGTGAAATGTTCTCGTCGGCCTCATGCAGCGGTAAAGCCACATGGAAGTAGCGGTATACGGCTGCGGCAGCTTCGGATATCTCGTCTAACGACGCTGTCGGGTTCTCAGCCATGCGCCGCGCGATAGCCGTGAAGTGGCGGATCCGCTGGTGACAGCCCAGCAGCAGTTCAAGAGGTGTTTCCTCCTTTCCAGCGGGATCGGCGTTCGGAGTACGAATTCCGGTGAGCATTGCGGGACCTCTTCGGCAGGATGACCAACCCATTATTAGACGAGGGCAGAGCTGTGTCCAAGTCGCCAGCGACCTTTTTTATTCGGTTTTCTAGATCATCTATTATTTTGCTTTCGAAGGACCTAAGGTTGGGATTGCTCCCGGGGGCCGCGGCTCAACTACCTGGTCAAGATAAGCCATATAGGCCGAAATCAAGCGGTAACTATCGTAGTAGTCGTCGAGATTAACTGCGGAAAGCTTGTCCTTCGGGGTATGCAGGATCGGCATCGTCTCGGGAGTGGCGGAGTGGATGGTGATCGAAGGTATGCCTGCGTTCTTGAATGGTTCCGAATCGGACGTGCCTGCACCATCAACGTTCATCACCGTGCAAGGGAGCTTCATGGCTGCGGCTACGGCCGCGAGTGCGCTCGCGAGTTTCTTATCGGCTTGCGTTAGCCACATCTTCGTCGGTGACAGGCCGAGGGTGTCCATGTTGACCATGGCTTCAACCCGCATCTTGTCGGAGTAGTTCAACCTTTCAACGTAACGACGCGAGCCAACCAGACCTTTCTCCTCCTGCGCAAACGCGACGAACACATACGTATGGCGCCGTGGTTGCTGACGCAAGGCCTCAAGCAGACTCGGCAGGAGCGAAGCACCGGTCCAGTTGTCCACCACACCGTCGCCTTTATTGATATGGTCGAAGTGTGCGCCGACCACGATTTCACCTTCACTCTCGCCAGGAAGAACACAAATCACGTTGGCGGCAGAGCCAACTTTCTCTTCGCGGAGTAGTTCTGGCGCACAGCCCGCATCGAGAAGTAGTTTCTTAATGAGCGCCTGTCGATCGGAGTCCTTGCGCGGTGCCAGTCGAAGTCGCTCTTCTATGGTCTGGCGGGGCAGCGTGACGAATTCCGTCTTCTGTGCAGAGACAAAACTCGCCGCCAGCAGCACGGACACAAGGACAAAAATGCGGTTGTGACGAATACGGGCCATGTGAGTTAGGTGTTTCTCAGGATTGTATGGTTCCGACCGGGTGAAAACAACAAGGTCAGCCAGTCAGCACCTCAGTAGCCACCAGACCCGCCAGGGGCTTCTTGCTTCTCTTGGTACATGCCCCTCCGTGCAATGCCGGGGGTGTTTAGGGGTGTGATACTGTTAGCGGCAATTCTGAGTAGCTCATTGCTTCGCTCCGCAGAGACACATTCCGGGCGTGGCAGATGAAGCTGCGGAGACCGGTCATCTATGGTATTCGGCTTTGGTTTCAACAAGGCGAAGGTCCTCGCCTCGGCGGAGAGGAACGTTAAACAGGGCAAGCTGCATCACGCCATCGCTGATTACGAAAAAGTAATTAAGGAAGACCCGAAGGACCTGACGGTAATGAACGCCATCGGGGACCTATATGCACGCGTCGGGAACCCGGAGAAGGCCGCCGAATATTTCCGCAAAGTCGGTGACGCCTACGCGGCTGATGGGTTCACTGTCAGGGCGATCGCACTCTACAAGAAGCTCGCCAAGCAGGATCCGAACTCGCTGGATATCGTCCTCAAACTGGCGGAACTCTACACTCAGCAAGGGCTTTACAACGATGCGCGCACACAATATCTGCAAGTCGCCGAATTCCGACTGCGCAATGGCGAGTTGCAGAAGGCCGCCGGCATTTTTCAAAAGATGCTGGAGCTTGACCCTGAGAACATTCCGCTGCAGAGCAGGCTGGCCGAGCTACTGGTTCGCCTGAACCGCAGCGCAGAGGCGCGTGATCTTTATTTCCGCAATGCTGAAGGCCTTTTCTCGCGCGGAGCTCTGGACCAGGCGGACGACGCCTTGGCGCGTGTAATCGGCATCGATCCTGCTTTCAGCCAAGCCATCCTGCTACGCGGCACGGTCAAGCTGAAATCGGGCGACCCGGCAGCCGCGGCGCAAATATTGGAAAAGCTACCCGATATCGACTCGCGGCCCGACGGCCTGCAAACGCTGCTCAAAGCGTACCTCGAAATCGGAAAACTGGACGACGCCGAACCGGTCGCGCGCAAGATGCTCCGGGTGTTCAACGACGCTTCGGGAATCGCCGCCTACGCGGAGGCGCTGATGGCCTCGGGCGCGCACGAACAGGCGCTCCGCTGCTACCGTGAACATGCCGATTGTCTGCTAGTGAGTCAAACAGCGCGTCTAGCCGAAGCACTGGAGTCGTGCATCGCGCGCGTCAAATCCAGTACCAGCGCACTCGAGATTCTGGCTGAATTATTCCACAGGGCAGGCAAGTCCGAATTTGTGGTCGAGGTTACCGAGCTCCTCGCGCACGCTTTCGTGCAGGACGGCGATATTCTTCGCGCACGCGACCACTACCAGAAGCTGATGGCGCTCGAGCCCGATAATGCCCAGCATGCACAAAACTATCGCCAATGCGTAGCCCGGCTCTCGGGGAGCAACGCGAGGACGATCGGACAGCCGCTCGACCAGGAAGCGCAGGCGTTCGCCATTGAAGAAGTGCAGGTTGCGGGTGAAGTCGAGCAGAGTTATCCCACTCACATTGCCGAGGCGGTCGAGGCTGCTCTCACAGATTCGGAGCTCTTCGATTCTTATAACCTTGCCGGAAAAGCGATCGTGCCGCTTGAGAAGGTACTGGCGAAGGCTCCTCGTGACATTCGCCTAAATAGGCGACTTGCTTCTCTCTACGCCCGCTCTGGACGACCTGCCGAGGCTGCCGCCCGGTGTCGAGTGCTCGAGAACGTGTATCTGGAGGCGGGACACGTTTCGGATGCGAGCCAGTTCGCCGAGCTTGCCGTGAGGTACCGCGAGAGGGCTGGACTCGCTCCCGAAGAGCCAAGTGCGAATACAGTTGCTTCCGCCGTTCCGGCCAGCCCTGAACCCGTAATACCTGCGGATTGTGCAGCTACTCAGCCTATCGCGGCACCCCAACCACTTCCCGCCGCCGCAATCGAGTCGACTCCACGGCCGGAACCACTGGTCAGACCGTCGGTGCAGGAACCCTCGTCGGCGGCTCACGAATTCGACCTCTCGGCCGAATGGGACGAGATGGTCGAACTGGAGCCACCCGAGGACACAGGGTCGCCTGCAGCCGAGTTAGCTCCTACTCCGTCCAGTGTGGAAGACCCGGGGCAGACCGTAGCTGTTTTCGACTCCTTCGACGATCCGTCCGGGTTGGCAGGCATCGATCCTGCGGCTTCAGACCAGCTAGACGAAATTCGGTTCTACATCTCGCAGTCTATGTGGGTTGAGGCTCGTGCGGCCATGGCGCGCTTTGAGAGCGCCTTCCCAGGCTTACCGGAACTGGCGGAACTCAAGGCTGAATTGGCCTCCGACCAGGGCGAAGCAGCTTCGATTCCAACTGAATTGCAGGTTGAAATCCTTGACGAGGGACCAATAGGAGTTGGCCCGACGAGCGAAGCCGCAACAACCTCGATCACGGCAAGCGCCGGAACCGAAGATGACCCGCTCGACAAGCTGGTCCTCGACCTCGAAGCGTCGCTCGGCAAGAACTTTGAGCTTGTACCAGTACCGGCCGTCAGTTCTGGTACGGAACATGCCAGCGAAGTGCTAAAACCTCAGCCTTCATCCCCGCCTCAGTTTGATTCGGCGATAAAGATTGCAACTACAGTCCCATCGCACCATTCGGTAAGCGCGGCGACTGAAGTAGTTGCTGAAGAGGAAGACGCGCCTGGCGCGCTCTCCGACATCTTCGCTGAGTTCAAGGAGAGCATGGAGGCCGGGGCCGACACGAACGAGGATCCCGAGACTCACTACAACCTGGGCGTTGCATTCAAAGAAATGGGCCTGTTGGACGAGGCGATCGGCGAATTGCAGAAAGTATGCCAGGCGATCGAACGCGGGCATTCTTTCTCTCAGGCGATGCAGGCGTACACGTGGCTGGCAGACTGTTTCCTCCAGAAAGGAGTGCCGGAGGCGGCCGTACGCTGGTACGAGAAAGCTCTCAAAACCAGCATGTTAGACAACGAGGTCGCCACTGCCATCCACTACGAATTAGCTTGCGCGCATGAGGCTGCCGGCAACCGGGCCTCGGCACTCACCCACTTCATGGAGGTTTACGGGACAAACATCGACTACCGCGATGTTGCTGAACGCATCAAAGCCCTAAAGTCGTAGAATTCGGGTATGGATCCTACGGCCAACGGCAGGCAACCGCGCCCCGGCACCGCATCGCAACCCGGTCTGTTTGACGACCTCGATCGGAAGGAGCAGGCGCGTGATGAGGTGCACCCGGCTTTGAGCGCAGATCCCAACGTTCCTTATCGAGCTGAATCCTTGAACGTTTTCGACGGTTCGCATGTCGAGCCCTCAGGAACCCACAGCCCGGTGCGCACGAACCCAGCAGAACAGTCTGGTAGCGCTGAACCTGTGTGGGCACAACGCCTAAAGCTGGTGATCTTCGTGCTGTTCTGCATCGAGCTTGGCATGCTGCTCGCCGTCCTGCCGTGGACGCGAGTGTGGAGCGAAAACAGTCTCTTGGCCGCATATCCAACCCTGCGAGCGGCATTGCAAAACGGATTCGTGCGAGGCGCCATCAGCGGCGTTGGGTTGATTGACATTTGGCTCGGCATCCGCGAAGCCGTGATCTACCGTGACAAGAAACCAACCTAATGAAAACGTAATCTCTTGATTGGTTTCGCTCGATCTCTTCCCGCCTGTTATGCTTGTCCTCTTTACCGATAAGGTCGTCATCTAAAGAGAACGATGGAAGAGAACAACATTTTCCGTTCGCCGCTGGCTTACGAGAACAAGAAATTTCTGAACAGTTCCGATGGTCGCATTCTGCGAATCCTGTCTGAGTACCAGGAGCCGCTGGCGCGCTTTCGCCGCGAGCGAGTGCAGGACACAGTCGTGTTCTTCGGATCGGCACGGTTCCACAGCCGCTCCGACGCCGAGAGCGCGCTCGAAGTTTTGAAGAAACCTGGTTCGAAGCAGCCTGCCCCTCCCGACCAGCAGGCTCAGATGAAACTTGCGCTCGCCGGAGTGGAGATGGCGCGCTACTACGAAGACGCGCGTCGCCTTGCTTACCTGCTGACCGAGTGGTCCATGCAGCTGCCTTCAAAAAAGCAGCGGTTTGTGGTCACCACCGGCGGCGGCCCCGGCATCATGGAAGCGGCAAACCGCGGGGCAAGTGAAGCAGGAGGCAGAACCATCGGTCTGAACATCGCGCTGCCCTACGAGCAGATGCCGAACCCGTATATTTCGCCGGAGCTGAATTTCGAATTCCACTACTTCTTCATGCGTAAGTTGTGGTTCGCATATCTCGCGAAGGCGCTCATCGTGTTCCCCGGCGGCTTCGGCACGTTCGACGAGTTGTTCGAAATCCTGACGTTGGCCCAGACTGAGAAGATGGCCAAGAGGATCTTCGTGGTTCTGTACGGCTCCGACTACTGGAACCGCATAGTCAATTTTCAGGCGATGGCCGATTCAGGCGTGATCGCGCCCGAAGACATGAATCTGTTCTATATGTGCAACACGCCCGAGGACGCTTTCGACTACCTCCGAGAGGGACTCACGAAGCATCACCTGTACTTGCCGCCTCAGGGCAAGGCCGCTCGCGCGCCAGAAATCGCAAAGACTAGACGGTAGGAACTTTTGGCTCGGCGGTGGTATTCGCAACGTTCAGTGCAGCGACTGAACGTTGCTTAAGTGCCCGCCCACCCGTTTGTAGTTCCTCGCATTCCGCCATAGAATCCTTAGTCGTGCTGAATCGGTGCCGAGTTCGCGCTGCGCGGCTACTTCTGGCTTCAGCGCTGTTCGCATCTGCTTTGCCGAGTTTGGCGCAACAGATCCTCTTTACACCGGTAAAGCCGGAGATCATTGGAGAGCGACTGCGAAGCTTTCCTGCGACAGACCCCGAGCGCCAGGTCGCTATTGAAAAGATGTTCCTCAGCGCCGGCGCGCGAACGTAACCTTGCAGCGGGTTCCGCACCAGAATCTGCCGAACGTCACTTGCGTGATGCCCGGCAAGACGGACGACCAGATTGTCGTCGGCGCCCATTTCGACCACATCGACGATGGCGACGGCGTTGCCGACGTACCGACTCGTTGCCGGCTACCTCTCCTACCTTGGCCACGTACTCGCTCCCCCAGCAAATCAACCGCGCGGACCGAATGGAGTGAACGCACCTGTGCGAGTGAGCCGCTGAAAGGAAGCGATGGCGGAGGGAGAGGGATTCGAACCCCCGGTACCCTTTCGGGCACAGCGGTTTTCAAGACCGCCTGTTTCAACCACTCACACATCCCTCCGCACTGAGGGAAGTGACTGACTCAAGTCAGTTTACAGGAAGTTTTTCGACTCCGCACCGTACAAGAGCTACCAGTCGGGTCCACACGCCGAAACTACAAACGACTGCCGGACGCCGCATCGGCACGGAGAACTACTTCCAATGCTTACGGGTAAACGCCTCCACTTCCGGCAGGTTGCCCTGCAGGATGAGATATCCGTTGTGCGGTTCGCGAGGCGTGATCTCGTGATTCACAGGCTTGAGCATCAGTTCGCGAATCTTCTTCGGATCGTCGGTCTGTCCCAGCACCCAGGCCAATTTCATGTAAGCCGTTTCCGGCAGCATGTTATCCATCGGGATGATGCCGAGCTCGAGCAGGTCGCGGCCTGTGTCGTAGACGTACATCTGGGCAAAGCCCCACAACGTCTGAACGGTCATGACGACCGTCATTCCGTTTTCGATTGCGCGCTTAATCGCGGGATAAAGTGGCTTGTTGACGTGGCCAAGTCCGGTGCCAGCTATAACCATACCGCGATAGCCCCGGTCGCTAAGAGCTTCAATGATGTCCGGATTGAAATTCGGATAGTAGTACTGAATCGTGACCTTCTCTTCGAAGGTCGGGATGATCGTCGGCACTCGCGACTTGTCGCGCTTCAGGTAATCGTCCGTCAGGTAGTCGAAGTACTGGCCCTTTTCGTTCTGTTGATGATGTACCATCGCCAGCGGCGTTGCACCGATCGTTCTGAATGTAGATCGATAGCTGGAGTGCATTTTGCGGCACCGGGTGCCGCGATGCAGAAGGTCATACTTGTCCGAGGTCGGTCCGAACATGCACAGCATGACCTCGGCGATGTCGCACTCCGCTGCGGTGCGCACGGCGTTCATCAAGTTGATGGCCGCATCGCTTGAGGGGCGATCGGAGCTTCGTTGGCTGCCAACCAGCACGATCGGCACAGGCGAGTTCTGAACCATGAAGCTGAGTATGGCCCCCGTGTGCGCCATTGTGTCGGTACCGTGGCCGATCACGATTCCGTCCACACCTGCGGCGATCTCTTCGCCGATAGCTTTCGCCAGAGGAATGTACTGCTGCGGCCCCATGTTCTCGCTGAAAACGCCGAACAGCTTCTTCGTCGTCAGGTTCGCGATGTCGGCAAGTTCCGGCACGGCACCGTATAGCTCACCAGGAGTGAACGCGGGTATAACCGCTCCAGTACGGTAGTCGAGCCTGCTGGCGATGGTGCCGCCGGTCCCGAGCAGCGTGACTTTCTTCTTTTTCGGATCGAACGGAAATTCCTTTTCGGGGATTTTGTAAACCGCCCGCTTGTAGCCGATTTCGCGTGCGTCCGTGATCCGATCGGCTGCCAGTCCAACGTTGTAGCCGTTGAAGAGTTTCACCACGATGTGCAGGTCGTCACAGGTCTCACTGCGGGGCAGGATGACTCCGCGGAAATTCGAGCCCTGGTCATTAGTGATCTCAACCTCACTCCAGACACCGAGGGCAAACTTCTCAAGCACCTGTTTGGCCGACCCACGATAACCCTGGAAGCGATCCGTTCGTTCGTTGAGTGGAATATTGGTCGTGGTCATTTAGACGCCCCCTGCAGTTCAGCCTTTACAAACGCGGCGATCTCTCGTGCCGGCACTTTCCGCTTCAGTTGCTCCACAGCCTTGCCAACGACGAAGCGCATGCGTTTCTCCGGTGAATCATTCGTATCTGTTGTGTAGCCGTGCGCTAACAACTCAGATACTTGCGGCTTCCACTCGCTCTCGTTCTGAAGATCAATGCCGAGCGAAGCGCATGCGGCTTTCGCAGTGGTGCCGGGTTCGAGTCCAACGAATGTGGCCACTTCGCGAATACACTCGCGCGGCAGCCTGCCGTCCGTATGCAGATCGAAGATGTCCACCCACTGCTCTGTGCCAAGCCGCTCAATGGGAACACCTGATCGCTTTAGTGATTTGGCTACCTGGCCGATCTCCACAGCCGCAGTAAGCCCATCGACACCAGTCTCCTTGACTGCGGCATCGACGATCTCTGCCCCGCCACGCCGGATCAGGTATTCCGTGGTTTCGACCGGCACGCGCCAGCTTGAATACCGCTCCAGCCGCTCCCAAGGAGCCGTGTGCAGACGCTGACGCGCCTGTTCCACGCGGTCATCGGTGATGCGAGTGGGTGGCGAATCCGTATCGGGATACATGCGGTCTGGGCCAGGCAGGATTCGCTCGAAAGTTGTGAAGCCGCCCGGCAGACTCTGACGGGTTTCCTTGGGCACGCCCTCAGTGGCGTCTGCAAAACGGATACGAATCTCTTCGGCTGCGGTCCGACAATCTTCCTCCGGGCCCCAGACCACAAAGAAGTCATCCTGTGCCCCGGCCTGCACCCGTCGGCTGATCTTTTCGGCGATGCGACGTCCGGCTGGCAACGTCGCGATCTGCGCGGAAGCCATCACGATTGGTGGCTCGTCGAGGCAGGCGATTACGCGAATGCGGCCAGACAACTCGTCAGTGAACATCGTGCTGGGCTGAGTCGGGAACTCGGCCAAGCCTTTGACGCCATTGATCCGCACGGCCATGACTCTGCTGCCGTTTGCACGAGCGCGCTGGACGAACTCCACTGGAGCGTCCGCGAAGATATCGCTGACGTCCGAGATGCGCATCTGTATGTCCGTCGGTCGGCGCAAGCCGCGAGCGTGCAACTCATCGCGAAGCTTCAGCAGGTTCGACTGCCGGATGCCTTCGTTGTGCACGAGTTTCACCGCGTAAGGCGCACGCGGAACGCCCTTGATCTCCACGCGACAGCCGCCGCGCACGCTGACGTTGATGTCCTGTCGCCCAGCACCGAGTCCGGTGCGGACACGACCGGTGGAGCGTGCCGTCAACGAGCAAAGAAGGATGGCATCGCGAACTTCTTCGGGCGTGCGCAGCTCAGCCCCCGTAACCGTTTCGGTCAGCGGAGTGCCGAGGCGGTCGGTGCGGAAGACGATCCGGTGGCCCTTGTCAATGACCTCGCGGCAGGAATCCTCTTCCAGTGACACATGGGTTACGGTCAGTTTCCTGCCCTTGAACGGCAACCAACCGTTCACGCCGATGATCGCGGTGCGCTGAAAACCCGTTGGGATACTGCCGTCCAGGTATTGCTTTCGGGCGATGTGGACCTCGTCGATGATGTCCATGTGCATCGCCAGACACAGTTCAATAGCGATATCGATCGCTTCCTGGTTCACCAGAAATGGCGGCGTGTCGTCCATATCATAAGTGCAGACATTGAGTTGGTTCAGGAGATAGACGATTTCCTTTTTCGTCTTAAACTCCATTAAGGCGGTGCCATCGTATTCACCAAGTTCGCTCAGCGTCGGACGCATGTGGCGGAGCACTTCCCCGTCATGCGTTTCGGTGAAAAGTCCCGCAGGACAGCGGCAAAACAGCTTTTCACGGGTGAGCAACTGCTGATGAACTTCAAGGCCGGAAATCAGCCCAACTGATTGGTAGTCCAATGTCTGGAGCATCAAGGATCCTCGTCTGAACCGAGCGGAACAGTAATTACACGCAGGGCGAACGACAACCGTCTGTGACCCGGCGCACACACAGCGGGCAACGGTACAGAAAAGAATAGAGGTGTGGCGATGCCAAAGAAAAGCTCCTCGCGAAGAGGAGCTTTTCTTATAACCCGACGCAGGCCATTGCGGTAAATGGGTCGGCTACTATGCAGCCTTTTGTTGCGGCTTGGAAGCGCTTTTCTTTCTGCCCTGGGCCTTCTTGCTGTTGCCGGCCCCGGACTGAATTTGAGGCTCGGCTCCGGTGCGGCGCCCGGAGTTGCCCCCTCCCATGGATGGTGCCCCTCGCTGACGATGCGGCTGCTTAGACATAATGCTCCCTGATGAACGTTATCATTCGTGTCTTATCGGATGATGACAGCTCGTCGCTTCGTTGTGTTTTCTGCACTCGATTGACGGAAGTCGATCACGCCAGCGCTTTCATCGCGAACAACTCAGTTCGTGCGCTCTCTGAGATAGCGACCGCCGCAGGATGCACCAGCTTTCGCTCGCCTGTGATGGCAAAAAACTGCTCCCGTACCGTCCCGAGACGCCCAATCACTTGCACTCCATATTTCTTGCAGACGTTGGTCTCAATCACGGTCGGAGCTGCGAAGGCTCCTACTCCCGCTTCCCCAAATACCTCAAGCAGCGCCCGATCTTTGAACTCACCCGTGACGTTAGGGCGGATTCCCTCGCGCTCAAGCCACTGCTCGAGTGATCGGCGCGCCAAAGTTTGCTCGCCAGGCATAAGGAATGGCGCACCGTTCAGCGACTCGGGAAACCGGCGACGCAGTTTTGTCGCCAGTCTGGGTGCCGCGAAAAACGTGATGCCGCATTCGCCCAGTAAGTGGCTGTACCCCCGAACGTTGACCGTGGGGCTGATGGACGCATCACTGAGCACGAGGTCGAGTTCGTGCAATGCGAGCTGCGCGACGAGGTGGTCGGACGAGTCTTCGCGGCAGATCATTCGGATTTGCTGTCCCATACGAAGCGCCGGTTCCAGCAGGCGATAAACGATCAGCTTCGGTAGTACGTCTGCGACCCCTACGACGAACCGCAGTGGCCTGCCCGTGGGCCGGTCACGCACGGTGTCGGTCAACTCGCGACCCAAAGTGAAAATGTCCTCAGCGTAGCGGTAGAGCAGCCTGCCCAATTCGGTCATGACGAGGTTCCGCCCTACACGCTGAAACACTTTCCCGCCTGCCCATTCCTCCAACGCCCGGATCTGGCCGCTGATCGTCGGTTGTGCCAGCCGCAGTTCCTTGCTTGCTCGAGCAATGCTGCCTTCGCGCGCCACCGTCCAGAAATAGAAGAGATGGTGATAGTTAAGCCATTCCATAGCTCTTTTAGAATACCTCGGTTTTTTCTATGGAAAGGAGCCAAACTTTCTATTGATCGATGTGTCAGGAAAGCCATCAAGATACTGGTGCGGGCACAGGACGCAAGTGCCCCGGAGTAGACAATGAAGAACCAGATCAAAACCATATTGCTGTTAGGCGTGCTTTCGGCGCTGCTGATCGCACTCGGCGGCGTTATGGGCAAGGCGTACTTGTACGGTTTCACCCTGCTTGCGCTGGCGATGAACCTGGGCATGTACTTCTTCTCCGACCGACTGGTGCTTTCCATGCACCGTGCGAAGGAGTTGTCGCCCAGTGAAGCTCCCTTGCTGCATGCTACGGTTCAGGAACTGGCGCAACAAGCAGGTATTCCGAAACCTCGTGTTTACCTGATCCCGGAACATCAGCCGAACGCCTTTGCAACCGGGCGCAATCCCAAGAAGGGCGTAGTCGCAGTGACTCAGGGGATTATGGACGTTCTGAGCCCGCGCGAGCTGCGGGGCGTACTTGCACACGAGATCGCTCACATTCGCAATCGCGACATTCTCGTGGCCACAGTTGCCGCCGCCATTGCCGGGGCTATCAGCTACTTGGGTCAGGCGCTTCAGTTCGGCTTTTTGTTCGGCGGAGCCAGCGACGAGGAGGGCGATTCCAGTATCGTCGGCGGATTAGCGATGGCGTTGCTAGCCCCAATCATCGCGCTGCTCATCCAAATGGGTGTGTCCCGCTCTCGTGAATACTTGGCCGATGAAACTGGCGCGCGGATCAGCGGCGATCCCGAGGCGCTGGCCAGTGCCCTCGAGAAACTCGACTTTGCGGCCCGCCGGGTTCCTGCAGGTGTGGAGCCCGCGACGGCGAGCCTGTTTATCGTCAATCCATTTGCTGGCGCAGGGTCGATGATGAACCTGTTCTCAACCCACCCGCCGATGCGGGAGCGCATTCGACGGCTGCGTTCTATGCGCGGGACGGCTGTTTACGCCTGATCGTGTCTAGCGCCCTATTGAAGGAGTAAACATTGGAAGTGAGCATCGGGAGTCCTTTCCTCTGGACGGCGTTCCTTGCATTCGTGATCGCCATGCTGGCGCTCGATCTTGGCGTGTTCCATCGCAAGGCGCACAAAATCAGCTTACGCGAGGCCGCCGTCTGGAGCGCCGTCTGGATCGCCCTGGCCTTGATCTTCAACGGGTGGATCTGGATGCATTTCGGAGCGCGTCCGGGGCTGGAGTTCCTGACCGGTTACCTTATCGAGAAGGCGCTATCGGTTGATAACCTGTTCGTCTTCCTCGTGATCTTCTCGTTTTTTGGAGTGCGAGATGAGCTCCAACATCGAGTTTTGTTTTGGGGAATTCTCGGCGCCCTAACCACGCGCGCAATATTCATTCTGGCGGGTGCGGCGCTGATGCAGCGCTTCCACTGGATCATTTATGTATTCGGTGCCGTATTGGTATACACCGGCATAAAGTTGCTGCGGGAACGGAACAAGGAGTACGAGCCAGAAAAGAATCCGATGGTCAGGTTGTTCCGCCGTGTGATGCCCGTGACCAGCGAGTATCACGGCAGCCACTTCACCGTGGTCCAGAATGGGCGCCGGTTGGCGACGCCTTTGTTACTGGCGCTCGTGGCAGTTGAAGCGACCGATATCGTATTTGCGGTGGACTCGATTCCTGCGATCTTCGCCATTACGCGAGATCCATTCATCGTGTTCACATCGAACATCTTCGCGCTGCTTGGCTTGCGCTCGCTTTATTTCTTGCTGGCCGGCATCATGGACCGGTTCGCCTACCTGAAGATAGGTTTGGCGATGGTTCTCGTGTTCGTCGGCGGCAAGATGCTCATCTCCGAGCTGTACAAGATACCAATCGTGATTTCGTTGGGTGTGGTGGCTCTGCTGATAGGCGGTTCCATTGTCATCTCGCTGCTGCTGAGTAAGCCTGAGCAGCGGGAGGCCGAACGCCGTCCGGCCGTGCACGTTGACCAGCCTTAAAAGCTATCGGCTGCAAGCGAGTACATCAGGGTACGACCGAACAAGGCCCCGACCAAGACGCCGGCAAGCGTGATGAACGCGGCCGGCGTCGCCACGCCGACGGGTTCTTCTGTGAGGAGTTGTAGTGCCTCAACAACGGGCAGGGCTCCTGCCAGCACAACGTACAAAGCAAAGGAGAGCCACTGGGTACCGCGGAACCTCTGCACCGTTGGCTGTCGCACCCCGGCTCGCGTAGGCACGAACGCATTCTTGGCCATCCACACTGCCGATGCAAGCACGAGGCAACTCCCGGCAACCGTCAAGCCCGCAGGTGCGCGACCGGACGGGTCGCTTGCTGTCCGAGAGATGAGTGCGGCGCAAGTGGCTCCGCCTAGAGCGAGGCTAGTTCCGACAAACGACACCAGCACCCACCAGGAATTCCATGACGGCTGTGTCGGAACCATGTAGATGCTGGCGCTCGAGACGACTGCCGCAAGTCCCGTGACCGTCGCAATAATGCTCAACGGGAAACGCACGTCCGACAACCCTGCCACCCACGTCCAACCATAGGCAGCACACGTCAGTGCAAACATCCCGGTAAGAAGCACCTCCATGCTCAACCTGGACCGCCCAAGGTTACGAAGAGACTTCCACGCTGAGAGCGGCCTGCCGAGATGCAGCGCCGAAACGAGCATTCCAAGAACCGCAATCGGAAATGCCGCCAACCCGAGCGGGCGCATCGCTGGAACCCGACCTGATTCAGCTTCGATTAGCGTAAGCACCGTCACCAGGCCACAGGACATCTGAAGTGCCAGTGTAAACACGACCAGCGGCCATTCTCTCCTGTTTGCGGCATCAGCCATGGTTGGCCTCTTTCCTTACCCTGTATCGGCATGACGGTTTGGTAATTTCCGCCGAGGGCAGGTCGCGAACATTGACGGTCGCGCCCGGACGCGCATCGATTTCTGCCAGCGTACCGATTTCAATCGCCCTCATTGGACAGGAAGTTACGCACGCAGGATCAATCTCCTTGTCGATTTTTTCCACGCACAGATTGCACTTCCTGACCCGGCCCTCTGCCGCGTCATACTGCGGAGCCCCGTACGGACAAACCCACGTGCAATACCGGCAACCAATACAACGCTCCGGGTCGTGCACCACGATCCCGTCGCTTTCGCGCTTGGCGTAGGCTCCCGCCGGGCAGTGCGTAACGCACAAAGGGAACTCGCAGTGGTTGCACGACATGGAGATGCTGTAGGCAAACACGTTCGGGAACTCGCCGCCTTCGAACGTGCGTACTTTTCGCATTCGCCTTCCGGTCACGGCGCCGTTGAAGTCCTTGCAGGCGACTTCACACGTCTTGCAGTTTATGCAACGCGTGGCGTCAATGAAGAACGCGATCTGCTCCCTGGCCACCGTCTTCTACGCCTTTCTCACTTCCACCAGGATCGTGTGCTGTGCGTTTCCGTGCGCCAAAGGCGTGGGCTTCTGGCTAGTCAGGACGTTGATGCAACCTCGTTGGCACACTCCGTTTTTGTCAGGTGTGTACCACGCCCCCTGCGGAATCGAAATCACTCCGGGACGAATGCGCTTCGTTACGCGTGCCCGAATTACGAGCGCCCCGCGATCGTTCCATACCTTTACCCGGTCGCCGTCCGCAATCTTTCGTGCCCGCGCATCTTCTGGGCTGATCCACATACTCTGCGGTTCCGCCTGTTCCATCCACGCGTTCTCGTCATATGTGGAGTGCGTGCGCCTTTTGATGTGAGGGCCAATGCACTGCAGCGGATACTTGCTCCTCAACGCATCCTGCGGGCCTTCCCACGCAGGCATGTACTTGGGAATGCCGGTAACGGCCGGGTTGTTCATGTCGTGCAGCGTCTTGCAGAAGATCTCCACTTTACCTGAGGGCGTTCGGAACGGATGCTTCTCTGGATCTCGAATCTCCTTCTCGAATGCGACATATTCTTGCGGAGTCTCGCGATAGCCACCCTTGATGCTTAGTTCCTCGAACGTCGGGAAGTTCGGGTCGGCTGCTCGCGCCTCTGCGATGATCTGCCTTAGCCAGCCTTCCTCGGTCTTCCCTTCCGTAAACTGTTCTCCAACGCCAAGCCGCTCCGCCACTTCACTCAGCCACCAGTAGTCGTGCTTGCGCTCGAATGCAGGCTCAACGGCCTTGTTGCCGAAGACGATGTACTTCTCTCCCGACCATGGGAACCCCACATCGCTGCGCTCCAATGAATGATCGGAAGGCAATACGATGTCGGCAAATTTCGCACTTGGCGTCAGAAAGTGATCCGATCCGACGATGAATTCCACCAGCCGCTCATCTTCCAGTATCTGGACGGTGCGATTGATGTCCGCGTGCTGATTCACCAGCGTATTGCTCGCCAGATTGAATATGAACTTGATGTTGCTCTTCAGCGGACCGTCTTTGACGCCGTCCTCGGCCGTCATCTCGGTTCCCCGCACCACCGCATCGGTCCACAAGAACACTGGTATCTTCGCTTTGACCGGATTCGTTCCGGTTGGCAGGCTCCCTACCGGCAGCGACAATCCCGTTCCTCCTTCGCCGCCTCCCCATCCTCCGCCAAGCCGCCCCAAATTGCCCGTCATGCACGCCAGTACGATTCCCGCTCGCACAGACTGCTCTCCGTACGCATGCCGTTGAGGGCCCAGTCCCTGCAACAATTGCGCGGGTTTCATCGAAGCGTAGTCGCGAGCAAGACGGCGAATCGTATCGGCTTCGACTCCCGTGATAGGCGACGCCCATTCCGGCGTCTTCGGTATACCGTCCGACGAGCCAAGAACGTAGCTCTTGAACGAATTCCCGTACGGCACGCCGTCAGGCATGTGCTCTTCATCGAATCCGACGCAGTACTTGTCCAGAAACGCCTGATCGTGCAGGCCCTCCGAGATCATCACGTGGGCCATCGCAAGGAGTAGCGCTGTGTCGGTAGTTGGCCTGAGCGGAATCCACTGGTCAGCGAAAGTTGCCGCCGTCTCGGAAAGACGGGGATCGATCACCACCACCTTGGCACCCGCCTCTTTCGCCCGTGCCAGGTAGTAGTTCGAGTTGGTTTCAAATACCGTCTCGGCCGGATTAAAGCCATTCAGGATGATGAGTTTGGAATGAACCAGCGTCTGATAGGTATTTGTATCGCGGACGCCGGTAATGAAAGGTGCCGTATATTCGAGGCAGGCGGCGCTGTAATTGTTGTAGTACCCCAGGTAGCCGCCGAGCAGATTCATCAGGCGCTGTGCGCTCTCGCGCCCTCGCACTGCTCCGCAATCGCCTGTGCCGTACTGGATGTAAACAGACTCCGGCCCGTGGGTGTCCAGTGCCCGCCGCAAATTCGTCGCGATCAAGTCGATCGCTTCATCCCAGGAAACGCGTTGAAACTTGCCCTCGCCCCGCGCCCCGACTCTCTTCATCGGATACTTGAGGCGGTCAGGATGATAGAGCCGGTTGCGCATCGCACGGCCCTTGAGACATGCACGGAGTTGAGGCCGTTCCACATTGTCCGGCGAATCGTCCGTGCTGATTCGTACGACAACGCCGTTTTTCACGTGCGCTGTAAGCCGGCAGCGACCACCACAGTTGTTGTTGCAGACAACCCATACGGCTCTCGTTCCGTTTTCGTCGCTGTGGGATTCGGGCTGGGGCGCAGCTTGGTCGAGCGCCTCGTTGGGTTCACCCGGCGATGATGCGGCCTGCGACAGTTTTAGAAAGAGTTTTCGAGGGAGCCCGATGGGCACACTACTTCTCCTGCTGTTCGGCTTCCCTGAAGATTACAACGATTCCCGCGCGGAACAAACGTTTCTGTGTGGCAACACCGGACTACGCCGTAGCCGCCGATACTAGTTGAGTCCTTGACCTCTGAGGTGTCGCGCAGGACTCGCCGCCGTCCGCCAACATCTTCAACAGGCTCTCAGCGTTCACAGGCCTGGAGAAGAAGTAGCCCTGAGCGTACTTGCAACTCATCACCCTGAGTTCCTCGACTTGCGCTTCGGTTTCGGTACCTTCCGCTATCACCTCCATGCTGAGGTTATGCGCGAGGCTGGCGATGGTTCGGACGATCTGTCGGCTTTCCTCATCACAGCCCAGTCCGGATACGAAACTGCGGTCGATCTTCAGTGTGTCGATGGGGAACTTTCTCAGGTAACTCAGCGAGGAATATCCCGTTCCAAAGTCGTCGATACTGATGCGAACGCCGGCATCTTTCAAGCTGCCCAGGGTTGCCGCGACGCGCTCCACGTCCCCCATGGCCACGCTTTCGGTAATCTCGAGTTTCAGAGTGCCTGGCTGAAGCTGTGTTTCCGCCAAGACGGTGCGGACCTGCTCGACGAGATCGGGTTGTGCAAATTCCTTCGCCGATATGTTCACGCTTACTGTAAGCGGCGGCACCGACGGGTACTGGCGCTGAAACTCCGCAACTTGGCGGCAGGCTTGACGCAGCATCCAGCGACCGATCAGCACGATTAGCCCCATGTCCTCCGCAACCGAGATAAATTCAGACGGGCCGATCAAGCCGCGCTCAGGGTGGCGCCACCGGATCAGAGCTTCGACTCCGTGAATCTGCGCATCTTGCAACGCAACGATAGGCTGGTAGAACACCTCAAACTCATTGCGATCCAGCGCGCGCCGCATGTCCGTTTCCAGCGTCAATCTGCGGACCGCATTCGAGTGCATCGCTGAATCAAAGAGTTCGAACCGTGCTCCACCATTGGACTTGGCGCGATACATCGCTATGTCGGCGTCGCGAAGCACTTCGTCTGCCGAAGTGTACATGCGCGAACTGATGGCGATACCGATACTGGCGCTAGTGAACACCTCCACTCCGCCAACAATGAACGGCATCTCCAGTCGCGATGAAACGCGTTCAGCCACGCGTATCGCATCCGCAGGATCACGAATCTCCTCGATAAGGACCGTGAATTCGTCTCCGCCGATACGGGCAATCGTGTCATCCCCCATGGCCCGCCGCTGCGGCTCCGGCAACGTCTGGCGAACACACTGCCCCAACCGCAGCGCCACATCGATGATCAGGCGATCTCCGGCAAGGTGCCCCAGGCTGTCATTCACAACTTTGAAGCGGTCAAGGTCGATGAACAGCAGCGCAAACGTGAAGTCTTCCTGCCGCCTCGCCCGATTCACGGCACGCTGCAAACGGTCCCAAAGCAATGTGCGATTGGGCAGCCCGGTCAGCGGATCGTGTGACGCATCATGCTGGAGTTTTTCTTCGGCCCGCTTTCGCTCTGTAATGTCCTTTGCGTTTATGACGACGCCACCGATGTTCTGTGTGGCCAGATCGTTTCGCGCGGTCACTTCCATATAGCGCCAGTTGCCGTTGGCGTGCCTGCACCGCATCTCCGTGGTCGACTTCGCATCGCTGAGCACACAGACGCTGTGAAGCAGCTCGGAAACCATGGGTACATCATCGGGATGAATCAGGTCGTAGATTTTGCGCCCAGTCCAGACGTCTTTTGAGTACCCAAGTACGTGCTCGATGGAACTGCTCAAGTAAAGCACCGAGCCTTGAGCATTCAAGATGGCAATGACATCGGAGGATTTGTCAGTGAGTGTTCGGAACCGCTGCTCGCTTTGCTGGAGCGCTCGCTGTTCGGCGTTGGCAAGGTCTGCTTTCCGGCGAACGGCACCGAACCTCCAGATGATCGCAAGAATAGCGAAAGTGAACGCCAACAACCCGAGAGATGCTTCGAGATCAGATTTCCAGATGGCTTTTTGTGCCGCTTCGTTGAACCCGTCGCTGGCCTGCCGGACTCGTCGGCTCAGGTCGTTGTAGACCGCGCCTGACTTGCGGCGAGAGCGAACCGGCGTCATCGCGGCGGCAGATAGAGCGTACATCTCTCCATCGCGCGCCAGATCCTGTAATGACGTATCGATCTTCAGCTCGCCGATTTCACGGAACGACTGCACCAGGTCCGCCCGGCTTCTGTCCAGATCTCCACGAACCTGCGCGTTATTGCGATCGGCTTCGCTACGCGCCTTCAAGCCCTCGAAAAGGTGTATCTGGCCCTCAATGTGCGTGAGCGACAACTGCGCCTGTCGATACAAGTCTGCCTGCTGGCGAAATTGCATGATTGCAATTGCCGATGCCGTCGCGGCTGCGACGGTCAGGCCGAGCATCACCCAGTTGCTGAGCAGTTGCCGCTTGTGCTGCTTCATGTTCACTGCCAGACATGCGCCTGCAAGTCATCCCCGGCTCGTCCCTATGGCAGGCAATTGGAGTACCTAAACGCCCACTCCGGGCGCTCGCGGCACCTTAGTCCTGAACTGTCGCGGCGTAAACGTTACTAGAGTAATCTCGCACCACCATAGCAAACACCCGAGCGCAGCAGTCGATTGTCTCAGCGATTCAATCAACTGGCGCATCTCAGACGGACAGCAAGGCTTCTTCCGTGACACAGGGTTCATACCGCGAAGTGAAACATGGCAACGTGTCTGGCTTGTACGTCACTCGCAGTCCTCGGATGTTGGCACGATTCTTCCAAACTCTGATCACTGCGTCGGCTACGTAGTCCATGTGTGTCTGCGTATATACCCGGCGCGGCACGCACAACCTGACCAGGTGAACCTCCTCGCCGCTCTCGAGCGGCAGCGATCCAATCTCCACGCTTCGAATGCCGCCTTCCAGGTAGATCTCTGCCGCGAGAGCACAACCGGGCAAGTCGACGACAGGCACATGCGGCAGGAACGCACATGCATCCAGGAACACGGAACTCGCGCCTGTGGGCTGTACAATCGGCACGCCAGCCGCGATCAGCTTGTCGCCCAAGTAGGCGATTGAGGCGATGCGATAGCGCAGATAATCTTCCTCAAGCGCCTCATGCAGGCCAACCGCGATTGCCTCCAGATCCCGCCCCGCCAAACCGCCGTAAGTCGGAAAGCCCTCGGTGAGGATCAGTGCGTCTTTCTGCTTCATTGCCGTATTTTCATCGTTCGTGCAAAGGAAGCCGCCGATATTCGCCATGCCGTCCTTTTTCGCAGACATGGTGCAGCCATCGCCATAGCTGAACATCTCCTGGGCAATCTCTTTCGGCGTCTTGTGCTCGTATCCCTTCTCGCGCAGCTTGATGAACCAGGCGTTCTCGGCGAAACGACATGCGTCGAAATACAGCGGAATTCCGTGCTTTCGGCAAACCGTGCTCACCGCCCGAATATTCTCCATCGAGACCGGTTGACCGCCCCCGGAGTTATTGGTGATCGTAAGCATCACGAGCGGCACACGCGACCGGCCCTCGCGCTCGATCACTCTCTCCAGCTTCTCAACATCCATGTTGCCCTTGAACGGGTGCTGCGCCGATGGAACGCGGCCCTCGGCAATAAGCAGGTCCGCGCAGACGCCGCCCACCGCAGTCAGGTTGGCGCGTGTCGTATCGAAATGTGTGTTGCTCGGGACGACGTCCCCGGGTTTCACCATCGTGCTGAACAGAATGCGTTCCGCCGCCCGCCCCTGGTGCGTGGGAATGACGTGCCGGTATCCACAAATGTCGTGCACCGACTCGTAGAACCGGTCGAAACTGCGGCTTCCTGCGTAGCTCTCGTCGCCCGCCATCATGGCCGCCCACTGCGCCGACGACATGGCCGTTGTCCCGGAATCGGTCAGCAGGTCGATCAGCACGTCATCTGCCGGCACCATGAACATGTTGTAATGCGCAGCTCGCAGAATCTCCTCGCGTTGTGCGCGCGTCGTCCACTTGATCGGTTCGACAGCCTTGATTCGAAACGGCTCAAATACTGGTGCAAACATCTGTTCGTGCTCCATTGCGCAGTCCTCTTTTTGCCTCTGCCGTGTTCGCAAAACGTCTTCCTGGGCTTGCTGAACTACCTGGCGCGGCGCATTTAAGGCACATATGCAGTTCGTCGCTCAGACCTCACGCGCCCCGTGTGGGCGGTCAGCCCAGCACTCCAGTCGCAGCCCCGCAAGGGCGTATTCTGTCAGCCCAGCACTTCAGTCGCAGCCCCGTAGGGGCGAAATTCGGTCAGCCAGGCAGTTCAGTCGCAGCCCATCGGGCGAAATTCGGTCAGCCAGGCACTTCAGTGCCGGGACACAGTTCGGACCGTTCTCTGAGCCCCGTAGGGGCGGCACCTCAGAAGTAAGGAGCAGATTGTAATGAAGGAAGAAACTTTTTTGGAATGATGGTCAGGCAAGCCAAATGACGAAATGCTTTACATTCATAACCCTAACCCCTGAATCACCTACAGTTCGTAAACTACCCTTGCTGTCTCGGCGTGATGCACCGCCACGACACCGCCGAGTTCAGGATGATCGAGGTCGTTGTGGCCACATAGGGCATAAGCGAGTCGATCACCGCCGTCAGATGCTCATGGTCCTCGACCGCAACCTTAATAATGAAGGACTCCGCGCCGGTCACCCGATGGACCTCCAGCACCTCCGGACACTTCATCGCCTTTTTCACGAACTTTGGCAGAGCGTCACCGACAACGTTGACACGAATGAACGCCATCACCGGGAGCCCCACCTTGGCCGGGTTCACCTCGGCACGATAGCCGCTGATTACGTCGGCCTCCTCCAGCCGCCGCACCCGCTCGGCAGCGGCCGGCGTGGACAGCCCCACCCTCCGTGCCAGTTCCGCATAAGAAATCCGCGCGTTCTCCTGTAATTCAACCAGGATCTTCCAATCAGTCGCATCCAGTACGTGCGTATTCGACGTGTTCTTCAATCCGGTCTCCTGAGATCCCGTGCAGTGAGTCGTGCTATGGGACTTGGCACGTCGCAAATCAACTCCGACCTTCTCGCTGCAGTCCCTTAAAATTGCCGTACTTGGGCGGCCTCGGGCCATGGCAGAAACTACTGCCCGGCCGCCTCTCTCGAGTCGCTCAGTTTTTCCGTGAGGCCTCCCACCCAGCCAGCCTGGAAGTCGGGCGCAACGGTCTTAGCCAGTTCTAGAGCTCGCTCGTAATGCACGCGAGCCTCCTCTTTGCGGTTCAGGGCAACAAGCGTGTCGCCCAGCACGTCATGCGGACTGACAGCTTCAGGTGCAAGACTCGCCGCCTGCTGAGCTTCCGCCAGCGCCTCTTCATTCTTTTTTTCGCCCAGCAGATTGCGGGCCTTCTGCACATGCACCAGCGCTGACGCGAGCGGAATCTCGAAATGCCCGTCGAAAACAAAAATCGCGTTTTGAATCACAGCCTTCGGTTTCATGCCGATGAACTGCTCATACGGGTTCAAATTCGGCCCGGGGCCGAATTCAAAGCCCGACAGGTTCCCCGCGCTGATCAACACCGGGCCATCGATTGATGGCGGCACGTCCATTTCCTGATTCACCCAGAAAGTGTTCGTAGTCGGCAGCGGCTTACACGGGATGCCGTAAGAACTTGGGTCCACCACACCCGCCGCAAAATAAACGAACCAGCACTTCTTGATTCCGTTCTCGTTCAGGTACTTGCTGGTGGACTTCAACTGCTGTCCCCAGTCAGAATTCGAGTCACTCAGCAGCTTGTGGGTCTGCGAAGGTCCGCCCCAGAACTCATTCGCGTAAGGAATATAGTCCGGATAGGCGCGCACGGAGGTGATGACTTGGAACAGCACTAGTGCGGCCACCACGTATGCCCATTGGCGTCGGTGACGGATAAGTGCCCATGCCGCTGCCGCGACAAAGATGTACACAAAAACGTACATGGGCAAGATATGCCGCAGGCCAATGTTCATGCCCGAAGCCATCGCCGCGACCAGGTACACAGCAGGAGGCACCAGCACGAAGATCACTTCGCGGGACAGTCGCAGCGCCCGGACTGCAAATGCAGCAATCGCCAGCAACAAGAATCCAAGCAGCGCGACCGTCGTCTTAATCAGGAAAACAAACGGAAAATAGAACCAGATTCCATGCGCGTACGGCTTCCCGAGCAGGTATGTCTGATAGAAGTCCGACATGATTCGCACATCGGTCATACCGTATAGGTAAGACTCCGGTAGCAGTCGCCACTTCGAGAGGAAAGCGATCAGCGCTGCTTCATGCCACCTTCGCAGGGCAGGAATGAAATCCGCCAGCGCGGGATTCAGATTCAATCCTTCCGGTCTCGCCGCGTACCTGAACCCGTAGAAGGCCCAGAGTACGGCGACAGCGATGGCGCCGACGGCTGTGATCGCCAGTCCAAGCCGCACTGCGGTGTGGCGCGGTTCCTGATCGTTGGCCGACTCCCCGCGTCCACGCACCACTTCCAAGATCGCCAGAATCACGGCCATTGGGAGCAACAGGATCGCATTGTGCTTGGTTGACAACGCCAGTCCCGCTAGCACGCCGGTAAGCACCAACCGCCCCACGCTGGGCTGCTTCACATACCGATAAAACGCGTAAATAGTCGCGAATAGCAAGCACGACACTGCGGTGTCCGTCGCCACCATGGCTCCGTGCCCCAGCAGGTTTGGGTCGAACGCAAGGAGGGTGAGAGCAATGAACGCCGCTCCTGTCCCGAACATCTCCTTCGTTCCCACGAACACCAGCGCCAGCAGGCAGAGTGCGAAGATCGCCGCTGCCGTACGGGCACGCGTCAGGATCGCTTCGGCATCGTTCTTGAAGATGAAGTCCTTTCCTCCAAGAAACGCCTGCAGCTTGAAGTAGCGATCCTGCATGGGCGGCGTCTGCAGTTGCATGTTCAATATCGGCAGTGCCGCAACCAGCTTCAACAGCGGCGGATGTTCCGGATTCAGCCCGTAATCCGCGTTCTTCCACATCGTGTACCCGGCATAAATGTGGTTATCTTCATCCCAGCTAATCGACTGCTGTCGGACAGACGTAAAGAGCTGGAGCGCAAAAAGCGCAATTAGAACAACCGCCCCCGCCACGATAAGAACTCGACGATTCGCCATAACATTTCCGATCATCTTCTATGCCGACTACGCGGCTCAGCTTCAATTTGCCGCAGATTACCGTCCCACCGGGATCACGGTATGCTTCGGTTCCGGCATGGGCACATTGCCCTTCGCCTCGCGCCACAGAATGCGGTTCAGCGCCTGCGTATCCACCGAGTCGGCATGCGTGAAATCCATTTTCATCGAGGCCTCGCCCCCGGCCGCATCGGGCGGATTCACCTGATACAGCAAACCGTTGTCACGGTTGCGATAATCGGCCGTGAACGCTGGCTGGTCACCATTGCCTCCGAACAGCGGAGTCATCAGCGGCGCCTGCGCATCGTTGTTGTTCATCGGAGGCAGGCCCAGCAGCGCTTCCATCGTGTGGATCACGTTGACTGTCGTGTAGAACTCCGAGTGCACGATCGGCTTCTCGGCTCGCGGCGCATACTTGCTGATCACCAGCGCAATGCTACGGTGCGCATCAACGTGATCGGCACCGTCCTGCGCATCGTCCTCCAGCACAAAAACCGCCGTATCGTCCCAATAAGGGCTCTTCGACACAGCTTCCACTACTCGCCCCAGTGCCAGGTCGTTGTCGGCCAAAGTGGCTGCCGGCGTCGCCCTGTTCGGACGCGTACCGATGGTATGGTCGTTCGGCAGGCGTAACACGATCAACCGCGGGAGTGTGTCCTTGCCAGCTTTGCGGTCTCGGACGAACTGCGAGAACTCGTTCAGGAACTCGTCGGCTCGCAACTGGTCTGGATACTCCATGCGAAAGTCGGCATAGTTCGGATCAAAGTGGTCGCGCAGCTCGGGCTTGGTCGCAATATTCCCGGCGATCATCGGCACGGGCCACGGCCACGGGCTTGGCCCGCCTTTAGGGTCACCCACATTCGGCGGCAGCGGCTCCCCTTTGTTCACGAACTTGCGCTGACAATGCGCACCTCCGGAGGCGGGAGTTCCGGTCTCCTGAGGATTGCCGTTCGTCGGATCATCGCACCATGAGGTCGCGACGTATTCACCATAGTGGCGATACGTGACTCCATGCCGTGCGGCGTTCGTCCACAGGTAGCCTGTGCTGGGCTCGTTCACATCGGGGATGCCCTGTTCCAGCGGCGTCTCGTTCGCCACCTGGCCCTCGTAGTCGTAGGACCGCTCGCGTCCGCGGTAGCCGATCTGCCAAGTCTTCTCAGTGTAGTCGCTCGTTATGGCTGCGGTGGACCATACATGTCCATTGCCGGAAACATCACCACTGTCGTAGAAGTTGTCGAGAATCCCGAACTGCCGCGCAAGCTTGTGATGGTTCGGGGTAATTTGCTCCCCGTACATGACCAGCGAAGCATCTCCGTTCCCTGCTTCAAGGTCGCCAAAAAGCTGGTCGTACGTCCGGTTTTCCTTGATGATGTAGATGACGTGCTTGATGGGATTGCAGCGATTGCCGGCACGGCCACGCTTTATCGTCGCCGGACAGACCGCCTCAGAGAAAGCCACCTCGTCGCTGCGCCCGTTCATGCGATTGCTCTCGGCTACCTCGCGAGTTAATCGAACCAGGTTCTTGTCCGCCTGTGCCAAATCCACCCGGGCAATCGATCCATGCAATAACGACACGATATACGGATGACCACTGCGCGCACTTGAAGATCTTGGAACCACCGCCGAGTTCGGCCCCGTTCCCTGCGACTTCCCCGTTGCGATCAACAGGTCGTTGTTTCGCACCGCAAGTGCCGTCGGGTACCACTCTGTCGGAATAAACCCGCGAATTCGATGCTGTCCCGGCTCACGACCCGAATCAAACACGGCAACCGCATTCGAGGAGGCGTTCGCAACGAACAACCGTCGGCCATCCGGTGTCTGCGCCAGTGCATTCGGAAACGTCCCGGCAAACTTCTCGTTCGGCAGAATCGTGGAGAGGTAACGAACCACCCGGCCAGTTCTTGTGCTGATAACCGCTATTTCGTCGCGGTTCGAGAGCGACACGAATAGCAGGTTCTGCTTGGGACTCAGCAACATCGCCGTCGGATGCGATCCCGCTTTTGTCGCCGTTCTCCCCGGGCGGACCGCAATCCACCGCACCACCTTGCCCGACGTGAGATCAAGTTCGGCGATGCGTGATGCATTCCACAGCGAGCACCACGCGCGCGTACCCTCTCGATTGGCCACAACCTGGTACGGATAAGCCGCCGGGACATGGTCGCTGATGCTCAGATCGAAACGATGCACTATCTTTCCCGTGTGCACTTCCAGCAGCAACGCATCGTCTGCGAGGTTATTCGCAACCAGCACCTGTTCGCCATCGCGACCCCGTACTACGGCCAGGCCAGCCGGATAAGGAATCGCCGTCCCCGCAGGAGCCTGATTCAAAGCGCTTGCCCTGCGCTTCCCCGCGAGTAATTTCGACACTGGAATGGAGAGGAAAGCTTCCGGCGTGACCGCGCCGTCCTCAAACCGGTACACCGCTACACCATTGCCCGTGCTGCCTTCCAGTTTCGCCAGCGGATCGGTAAGCGATGCCACTGACGCATACAACCGGGCTCCGTCGGCGCTGAACGCCAATCCGATGAAGTACGTCTGGTGGTTTTTCTGACCAAGCCGCTCATCCGGATAGAACTTCAGCGCATTTGTTTCAAGATCCAGCACCCCGATGCCCTGCCGATGCTCGTGCTCTGCGAGTCCGAAGCCGTCGTCGAGAATCGCGAGATAGCGCCCATCCGGACTCAACGCGACAGTAACGGGAAAACTGCCTGCGCGTTGCGGTTCACCCGGTACCGGTGTCAGCAGCACCTTACTTGTGGGAAGGTTAATGGTGTTTCGATCTTGCGCAAGGGCGCACACAGAGAGCAGGCATGTCAGCAATGCGACATAGCGTTTCATACTAGTTACCGGTGGCTGCGATTCTACCAAAGCAGCGCGACAGCGATGCCCATGGCACGTTCACATGTTCTTTCGAGGAAAATGCTCCGGAACAACGATCAACTTAACCCCACATTGCTGACGTATCATGGTCAACGCCAAAACGAGCAGGAGAACGCATGAATCCTACGCGCCCCGCAGTGCAACAAGCCTCAGAGCCTTCGACCATTGGCGAGAAGTGGTACAGCACGGGCATGGCGTTCGTGCTCTACATTGCAGGAATCAAGCTCCTGCTGCATCTCCTCACCGCCAACCGCTACG
>Ga0196970_1000734_pt1 | contig 31851 bp, 28 predicted proteins | sample S1v_513CmetaG_FD_148672 | JGI IMG/M metagenome (GOLD analysis project Ga0196970, IMG submission 148672) | Soil microbial communities from Anza Borrego desert, Southern California, United States - S1+v_5-13C | ecosystem: Environmental > Terrestrial > Soil > Desert | place: USA: California... | reverse complement strand
GGAAAACCCAAAAAGGCAATCCGCGTCGCTCTCGCCAGAAAGCTCCTCGTCAGGCTCAATGCCAAAGCCCGCGAAGTTCGGGCCGGACTCGCTGTGGAAGCTTGACAGGCCAGACAGTCGCTCACCCCGACCCTCTCCCCGGGGGGGAGAGGGAGAGTCACCCCGCCTTGCGAACCACGCCCGGCGCGCCGGCATTGGCGGTCGCCTCCAGGCTGTAGAGCTTCGCCAGCAACTGCGGCGCCGGGCGGTCGGCGGCCGGGACGGCGAGCGCCGCCATCGCGGTTTCCGTGGCCGGAGACTTGCGCCACAGCGCCTCGGCCAGCGCCTGGGGGGAGGGCAGGGCCGGATCCGCGCCCTCGCCGGACCCGGCGTTCATCCAGGGCAGTGCTCCAGCCGCCTTGCCGTCCGCCACGGCGGTGCCGGCCTCATCCTCCAGCAAGCCGCCGATATGGCCCAGCACCGTGTCCCCCGTGACCTCTTCGAACGCCACCATGGCGGCGCTGCCGATCAGGCCGGGCAGGCCGCCGAACAGGAAGCCGCCGGCCAGACGGGCGGGGATCGAGATGCTCTCCCCCGTCGCCTCGCGGTAGACCGACGACACCACCGGCAACTGCTGCAGCGGGTTGACCGCATCCACCAGATCGTCGAAGCCGAGGCTCATCTTGTCGTCCAGGCTTTCCGCCTTTTCCTTGCGGGCAGGCTGTGCCGTGGGCGGGGTGACGGCCTGGGCCGCCAGCCTCCTGTCGGCGGGTGGGGTGTTGATGCTCATGATTGGTCTCCGATGGCGGCGAGCAGCGCGTCCAGATGCGCGAAGCTGTCGGCGGATGGCGAGGGGTCGTCCTTGCCCTGGCGCAGGAACTCCTCCAGCCGCGGGTGCAGGTCGATGGCGGCGTCGGTCTCCGGATCGGTGCCGCGCTTGTAGGCGCCGAGCCGGATCATCTCCTTCATGCCGTCATAGGTGGCGGCCAGCGCGCGGGCGCGGCCGACGATGCGGTTCTCGCGCGCGTCGTGGCAGCCGGGCAGGGTGCGCGACACGCTGCGCAGCAGGTTGACGGCGGGATAGCGCCCCTGCTCGGCGATTTTGCGGTCGAGAACCAGATGCCCGTCGAGGATGCCGCGCACCGCGTCGGCGATGGGTTCGTCATGGTCGTCGCCGTCGACCAGAACGGTGAAGATGGCGGTGATGTCGCCCTCTCCACCTCCTTCCGGGCCGGGACCGGCACGTTCCAGCAGGCGGGGCAGTTCGGCGAAAACGCTGGGCGGATAGCTCTTGGCGGTCGGCGGCTCGCCGGCGGCCAGTCCGATCTCGCGCTGGGCCATGGCGAAGCGGGTGACGCTGTCCATCAGGCAGAGGACGTGCTTGCCCCCCTGGGCTCCGGAATCGCGCATCTCTTCCGCCACCGTCATGCAGAGCAGGGCGGCCTGCCGGCGCATCAGCGGGGGCTCGTCGGAGGTGGCGACGATGACGACGGAGCGCGCCAGCCCTTCGGGTCCCAGATCGTCCTGGATGAACTCGCGCACCTCGCGCCCGCGCTCGCCGATCAGGCCGATGACGATGGCGTCGGCCTCGGCATGGCGGGCGACCATCGCCAGCAGCGTCGATTTGCCGACGCCGGAACCGGCGAAGACGCCCAGCCGCTGGCCGCGGCAGAGCGGCACGAAGCTGTCGATCACCCGGATGCCGCTGTCGATCCGCTTCCCCACCCGGCGCCGGGCGCAGGCGGCCGGCGGCGGCTGGCGCAAGGGCCGCGGGTGTTCGCCATTGACCAGGGGACCCTTGCCGTCGATGGGCTCGCCCAGCGCATTCACCACCCGGCCGAGCCAGCCGGGACCGGGGCGGAGCGTGAAGGCGGTGTCGTCGGTGACGGCGGCGCAGCCTTCCGCCACGCCGTCCAGATTGTCGAAGGCCATCAGCAGCGAGCGGCCGTTGCGGAACCCGATGGTCTCGCACAGCACGCGGCCGCCGCGCACGGTTTCCGCATGGCATTTGTCGCCGACCGACAGCACGCGCTGCAGCCCGTCGACCTCCAGCGTCATGCCGGCGGCGGAGCGGATCTCTCCGCGCCAGTGGCGCGTCGGCAGCCGTTCGAGTTCCGCCGCCAGGGTGGCGAGTGCCGGCATCGGCGCTGTCTCCATCATCTCAGTCGATGGGGGTAGCCTAGAGGAGGGAATTTAAATCCGGTTTTAAACGGGCGGGTTCATCGTCCGCCTCGTGTTCCGGAGAGATGTGGTGGAACGAGGTCGCAATGGATTTGAGTAAAATCGGTTTCTTCCAGCTTGCCAGCACGCGCCTGGACTATCTGGCGCAGCGGCAGAAGCTGGTCGCCGAGAATGTCGTGAACGCCAACACGCCCGACTACCAGGCGCGCGACCTGAAATCCTTCGACAGCGTGATGGAGGGCATCCGGCCGGTCGAGACCGCCCGCACCTCCAACCTTCATCTGGCGAGCACCCGCTCCACCGCCGGCTTCCGCGAGGCGGGCAAGGCCGGCCTGTGGGAAACGACGCCGTCGGGCAACGCGGTGTCGCTGGAGCAGGAGATGATCAAGGGCAGCGAGACCCGCGACGCCTTCGCGCTGACCACCAGCCTGTTCCAGCGCAATGTGCAGATGCTGCGCATGGCCTGGAGAAATGGCTAGGGGAGGAACGGCTGACGGTATTCGAGACGGAGACGAGCCATGATGAACGATGTCCTCGGCACGACGCTGAAGATCGCCGGTGCCGGCCTTCAGGCGCAATCGACCCGGCTGCGCGTGGTGGCCGAAAACCTCGCCAACGCCGATTCCACCGCCACCACCAAGGGCGGCGATCCCTACCGCCGCAAGACGGTGTCCTTCGACAGCGTGATGGATCGCGGCGTGGGGGCGGAACTGGTGCAGGTCAAGCAGATCGGCCGCGACCGCAGCGACTTCCAGCTCGCCTACGATCCTTCGCATCCGGCGGCTGACGACAAGGGCTATGTCAAGAAGCCCAACGTCCAGCCGCTGGTCGAGATGATGGACATGCGCGAGGCCGGCCGCGCCTTCGAGGCCAGCATGAACGTCATCGAACAATCGCGCGCGATGATGACCCGCGTCGTCGACCTGCTGCGCAGCTGAGGAGCCGTTCCATGATCGAGATGTCCGTCGGCCGCGTCGCCGCCGCCTATGCCGCCAACCGCAGCCCCTTTGTCGCCGGCCTCGCCGAAACCCAGGCGGCGACCTCGCCGCTGTCCACCACCGGCCAGACCGATGCGGTGGCGGCCAGTGCCGAAAGCGACTTCGGCGGTTTCCTCGACAAGTCGATCTCGCAGGCGGTCGACACGCTGAAGGAGAGCGAGCGCGTCTCGCTCGCCGCCGTGTCGGGAAAGGCGAGCGCGCAGGATGTCGTGCGCTCGGTGCTGGCCGCGGAGATGACGGTGCAGAGTGTCGTCGCCATCCGCGACAAGATGGTGCAGGCGTATCAGGAGATCATGCGGATCGCCGTTTGAAGGGCGGCGTTCGGGTTCGGATACGGAATGCCCCCTCCCTAACCCTCCCCCGCTCACGCGGGAGAGGGAACTCCGCCGCTCTTGCACTTGATCCCCTCTCCCGCGATCGGACCGGCCTTTGGCCGGCCGAGGGCGGGGGAGGGTTAGGGAGGGGGCAAAACACCGCCACCACCTCCCCACCAACGAAGGACCCACCCCGTGAATCAGGCCGACGTGCTGGAGGTGTTGCGCAGCGGCATCTGGACGACCCTGCTGGTCGCCGCGCCGCCGCTGATCGTCGCGGTGGTGGTGGGCGTGACGATCTCGCTGGTGCAGGCGCTGACCCAGGTGCAGGAGATGACGCTGACCTTCGTGCCGAAGATCGTCGCGATCCTGGTGGTGACGGTGCTGGCCCTGCCTTTCATGTATGGCGCGCTCGCCACCTACGCCGACCGGCTGAGCGACCTCATCGTCGCCATAGACTGACGTTGCCGGCGATGCGGCGCCCCCTGTTGCGAGCGGCCATCCCCCTTCTCGGACTGCTCGTAAGCCCGGCCGGCGGTGCGGCGGCGCCGCCGGCCAACATCTCGCAGATCGGGGTGTGGAGCACCGCGCTCTATGCCGCGCCGAAACTGCCGGCCCAGCCGTCGCCCCAGCCTCCGCGCAAGGCCCTGCCGCCGGAAGCGCAGTGCATCGCCGCGATCCTGGATGCGGAGAAGGCGGCGGGCATCACCGACCATCTACTGCTGGCGATGGGCTTTACCGAATCCGGGCGGCGGACGGAGGACCGGCTGTTCACCGCCTGGCCCTGGACCGTCAACACCGAAGGACGGTCCCACTATTTCCCGACGCGCGACGATGCCATCGCCTTCGTGCGGGCGACCCAGGCCCGTGGCGTGCAGTCCATCGACGTCGGCTGCCTGCAGGTCAATCTGCGCTGGCACCCCAATGCCTTTCCCGACCTCGTCACCGCCTTCGATCCGGTCGCCAACGCCCGCTATGCCGCGTCCTTCCTGTCGGCGCTACGGCGCGACCATGGTTCGCTGGAGACCGCCATCGCCCGCTACCACTCGTCCCAGTCCGAGCGCGGCGAGGCCTATCGCCAGCGGGTGAGCGGCAACCTGCGCTGGGTCGCCGGCGCGCTCGGCTATCTGCAGACGCTGGCCGCGGGGCCGGGCGGCGGCACCGACTTCACCCCGGCGGAGCGCGGCCGGCTGAGCTTCCTGTCCGGCCTGTTCGCCGACGGCCCGGCCCGGCCGCTGCTGCCGACGCAGTGACAGCTTAAATCCCGGTTTTACCGCACCCCCCTATCGTTGCCGAAACGCCCTTCCTCCACAAACCTGTCGGGACCCCATGACCTTCACGGATCACGTCCGCAGCCGATTCAGCCTGATCGGCGACATCGGGCTGGCGAACCGCGACGTGCTGTTCGCGGTCGGCATCCTGCTGGTGCTGGCGGTGCTGTTCCTGCCGGTGCCGTCCTGGTTCCTCGATCTCGGGCTGGCGCTGTCCTTCTCGGTCGCGGTGCTGGTGCTGATGGTGTCGCTGTGGATCCCGCGGCCGCTGGACTTCTCCTCCTTCCCCACCGTGCTGCTGGTGGTGACGATGCTGCGGCTGGCGCTGAACATCGCGTCCACCCGCCTGATCCTCAGCGAGGGGCACAACGGCCACGCCGCCGCCGGCCACGTCATCCAGGGCTTCAGCCAGTTCGTGATGGGCGGCAACTTCGTCATCGGCGTGGTGATCTTCTGCATCCTGGTGGTGATCAACTTCGTGGTCATCACCAAGGGCGCCACCCGCATCGCCGAGGTCGGCGCGCGCTTCACGCTGGACGCCATTCCCGGCAAGCAGATGGCGATTGACGCCGACCTGTCCGCCGGCATGATCGACGAGGCGGAGGCGCGGCGCCGCCGCAAGGAGCTGGAGGACGAAAGCACCTTCTACGGCGCCATGGACGGTGCCTCGAAATTCGTGCGCGGCGATGCGGTGGCCGGGCTGGTCATCACCGTCATCAACGTTCTCGGCGGCATGGCCATCGGCATCGCCCAGAAGGGGATGAGCTTCGAGCACGCCGCCTCCATCTACACGACGCTGACGGTGGGCGACGGTCTGGCGACGCAGATCCCGGCGCTGGTGGTGTCGCTGGCCGCCGGCCTTCTGGTGACCAAGGGCGGCAACATCGGCTCCGCCGAAAAGGCGGTGATCGACCAGCTCGGCGCCTATCCGAAGGCGCTGATGGTGGCATCGGGCCTGCTGGTGGCGCTGGCGGTAACGCCCGGCCTGCCGATGGCGCCCTTCCTCGCCATAGGAGCGGCCTTCGCGGTGCTGGGCTGGTACGCGCCGCGCCGCAAGGCCCGCGCCGCGGCGCTCGCCAAGCTGGAGGAAAGCCGCAAGGCGCCGCCCGCCGCACCGGAGGAGGCGGTGGAGGACATGCTGAAGGTCGACGAGGTGAAGGTGGAGGTCGGCAACCACCTCGTCCCGCTGATCCTGAACAAGAACGGCCCGCTGACCACCAAGGTGAAGACCCTGCGCAAGCGCTTCGCCACCGAGTTCGGCTTCGTCCTGCCGTCGGTGCGCATCAAGGATTCCAGCTTCCTGCCGCCCAAGAGCTACGTCATCAGCATCATGGGGGTGGAGGCCGCGAAGGGGGAGGTGCGGCCCAAGCACCTGCTGGCCATCGACCCCACCGGCGGCGCCGTGCCGGACATCGCCGGCGACCCCACGCGCGAGCCGACCTTCGGCCTGCAGGCCAAGTGGATCGATCCCTCCCGCCACGAGGAGGCGGTGGCGAAGGGGTATACGGTGGTCGACCCCGAAAGCGTCATCACCACCCACCTGACAGAGGTCATCAAGGACAACCTTTCCACCCTGCTGACCTTCGCAGCCCTGCAGAAGCTGATCGACGGTCTGGGCCGCGAGTACCAGAAGCTGATCAACGACATGGTGCCGAGCCAGATCTCGCTGGTCGTGCTCCAGCGCGTGCTGCAGCAACTATTGTCGGAGCGGGTGTCGATCCGCAATCTGCCGGCCATCGTCGAGGCGGTGGCGGAGGCGGTCGGCTGGACCCGCCACATCACGCTGATCACCGAACATGTGCGGATGCGGCTGGGCCAGCAGATCCACCAGGGTCTGGCCGGGCCGGACGGCTTCGTCTCCGTGATCGCGCTCAGCCCACGCTGGGAGCAGGCCCTGCTCGACCACATCGTGGTGGAGGGCGACGACCGCCGCTTCGTCATGCCGCCCAGCCAGGTGCAGGAATTCCTGACGACCGTGCGGCTGAAGATCCAGAAGCACGCCACCTCGCAGATCTGGCCCGCCCTGCTGGTGGGGGCGGAGGTGCGGCCCTTCGTGCGGTCGCTGCTTGAGCGCGTCAGCCCGATGACGCCGGTGCTGAGCCATGCCGAGCTGCACCGCAAGGCGTCGCTCAAGACCATCGATCAGGTGTAGGCGCGGATGGACGCCCTGAGCCAGTTCCTCACCCTGGAGATCTACCGCGGGCTCCTCGTGCTGGCGCGGGTGGCGGCGGCCATAGGGCTGCTGCCGGGCTTCGGCGAGGCGGCGGTGCCGATGCGGATTCGGGCGGCGTTGGCGATCATCGTCACGCTGGTGCTGCTGCCGGGAGTAGACGGCCTGCCGGAGCGCATGCCGGACCAGCCGGTGGAGATGCTGCGCGCACTGGCTGGGGAATCGCTGGTCGGCGCCTATCTGGGCTTGGGCGCGCGGCTGTTCATGGCCGCCTTGCAGACCACCGGCGCGCTGGTGGCGCAGGTGGTGGGGCTCAGCAACCCGTTCTCCATGGAGGCGGCGGGGTTCGAAGGCGGGTCGGTGCTGTCGGGCGTGCTGCTGATCGGCGGGCTGGCGCTGCTGTTCGCATCGGACGTGCATTACCTGATGATCGGCGCCTTGGCCCGCTCCTACGGCTCCTGGCCGGCGGGGGTGTTCCCGGACCTCGGCATGGTCGCCCAGCGCTTCGCCGAGCTGCTGGCGACCACTTTCCGGCTGGGGGTGGGGCTGGCGGCGCCCTTCATCCTCTATGGGCTGGTGATGAATGTGGCGCTGGGGCTGGTCAACCGGGTCATGCCGGCGATGCCCGTCTATTTCGTCGCGACGCCGGGCGTGCTGATGGTGGGCATGGGCCTGTTCATGGCGACCGCCGGCGCGATGCTGACCGCCTTCGTAGCCGCGCTCGGCGGCTGGCTTTCGGGGTCCTGAGCCATGGCGGAGCAGGACGACGAGCAGAAGACAGAGGAACCGACAGAAAAACGCCTGCGCGAGGCGGCGGAGAAGGGCGACGTCCCCCGTGCCCGCGACGTCGGCCTGCTGTCGGCGATGGTGGCGGCCTGGATGATCGTGCTGATGGCCGCGCCCGGCGTCTCGTCGCAGCTGTCGAGCCTGCTGCTGCCGCTGATCGAGAATCCCGACGACATCCGCATCGACGGCAGCGCCATCGACGTCATCCATAGCCTGCATTGGCTGATCGTCGGCGCCGCTGTGGCTCTGCTGCCGGTGCTGGGCATCCTGCTGGGCGGGGTGGTGGTTTCGGCGCTGGGGCAGGGGCCCTTTCTGGTCGCGTCCGACCGCATCCGGCCGAAATGGTCGCACCTGTCGCCGGCCTCGGGCTGGAAGCGGATGGCCGGGCGGCCGGCGCTGGTCGAATTCGCCAAGAGCCTGGTCAAGCTCGCCATCATCAGCGCTGCGGCCTGGTACGCGCTGGCGCCCTACATCGCATGGACGGAGGATACTGTGGGCATGGACGTCGCCGGATTGCCCGTGCTGCTGCGGGACGTGACCTTGCGGCTGCTGCTGGCGGTCCTGCTGGCGACCGTCCTGATGGCGGCGGTGGACGTGCTGTGGAACCGCCTGGAATGGCGCCGCCGCCTGCGCATGAGCCACCAGGAGATCAAGGACGAGTTCAAGCAGATCGAGGGCGATCCCCACGCCAAGGCCCGCCTGCGCGACATCCGCCGCTCGCGGTCGAAGAAGCGGATGATGGCGAACGTCCCGCGCGCCACGGTGGTCATCACCAACCCCACCCATTTCGCCGTGGCGCTGGAATACGAGCGCGGCCGCACCGCCGCCCCGATCTGCCTCGCCAAGGGCGCCGACCTGATCGCGTTGCGCATCCGCGCGCTGGCCCAGGAACACGGCATCCCCATCGTCGAGAACCCTCCGCTCGCCCGCGCCCTCCACGCCTCGGCCGAGGTGGACGCCACCATCCCGCTCCAGCACTATCAGGCGGTGGCCGAGGTCATCACCTATGTGCTGAAGCTGAAGGGCCGCATCATCCCCTCTCCCCCCCGGGGAGAGGGTTAGGGTGAGGGGGATGCATGGCGAGGATCGTCAAGTATCGCGTACCCACCACCCCCTTGCCATCCCGCCGGCTGCGTGCCAGGAACGGTATCGCCAGTCCGTGACGTGATGGGGATCCCGATGCCGCCGCTCTCCGCCAAGCCCGCCGCCAAAGCCGCTCCCAAATCCGCCGCCGGGTCGCTCGCCGGCTTCTGCCCCTGGGCAGGGGAGGAGGGGGTGCGGGTCTATCTGCGGCCGGTCGGGTTGATGCCGATCGCCGCCTGGGCCAAGGGGGCGGCGGTGCCGCTGGCCGGCGGGCGCTTCGCCTTCTCGACCGCCGAGCTGATCGTCCGCGACCAAGCCTCGCGCATCGACCGCGCCTTCGCGCCGCTGTCGGAGATCATGGCCTGGGGCTGGGAGCGGTCGCGCGCCGTGGCGGAGGCGCTGGACCGCCAACTGGGCGCGCTGACCCGGGCGCGGGCGCCCTTCGCCGGGCTGGCGCTCGACCGGCCGCTCATCATGGGCATCGTCAACGTGACGCCCGACAGCTTTTCCGACGGCGGCGACTTCCTCGATCCCGCCGCCGCCATCGCCCATGGCGAGGCGATGCTGGCGGCCGGCGCCGACATCCTGGACATCGGCGGCGAGTCTACCCGTCCCGGCGCCGCTCCCGTCCCGCCGGAGGAGGAGGAGCGGCGCGTCCTGCCGGTCATCCGCCATTTCGCCGAAAAGGGGGCGACCGTCTCGGTCGACACCCGCCACGCCAGCGTGATGGACTCCGCCGCCGCGGCCGGTGCCCGCATCGTCAACGACATCGCCGGGCTGTCAGATCCGCAAGCCCTGCCGGTCGTCTCGCGAACCGCGACGCCGGTGGTGGTGATGCACATGCAGGGCGAGCCCGGCACCATGCAGGCCAACCCGACCTACCGCGACGCCGCGCTGGACGTGTTCGACTGGCTGGAGGAGCGGATCGCCCGCTGCGCCGCGGCCGGCGTGCCTCCGGAGCGCATCGCCGTCGATCCCGGCATCGGCTTCGGCAAGAGGACGGAGCACAATATGGAGATCCTCCGCCATACCGCGCTGTACCATGCGCTGGGCTGCACGGTGCTGATCGGGCTGTCGCGCAAGGGCTTCATCGGCCGCCTGTCACGTGAGGAACCGCCGAAGGAGCGGCTTGCCGGCTCGCTCGCCGCCGGGCTGGAAACGCTGAACCAGGGCGCGCAGATCCTGCGTGTCCACGATGTGGCGGAAACTGCGCAGGCCCGTGCCCTTTGGGAAGGGCTGCATCCCCGCTGATCCAACCATTACCCCTTTCGCGCAGCCGCCTAAGGGAGCTTGACCCGGCTGGGCTGCCGCGCGAAGAAACATCCTTCGCTTGTCATTTCCAGCGCCCGACCCGACATGCGGGCGTGGAGACGGTTCCTGCACGAGGTTTTCATGACGCGACACCTGTTCGGCACCGACGGCATCCGTGGCACCGCCAACATCGACCCGATGACCGCCGAAACGGCCCTGCGCGTGGCGATGGCGACCGCGCTGCAGTTCCGCCGCGGCGACCATCGGCACCGGGTGGTAATCGGCAAGGACACCCGCCTGTCCGGCTATCTGCTGGAACCGGCGCTGACCGCCGGCTTCATCTCCATGGGGATGGACGTGGTGCTGGTCGGGCCGCTGCCGACCCCGGCGGTCGCCATGCTGACCCGGTCCTTGCGCGCCGACATGGGCGTGGTGATCTCCGCCTCGCACAACCCCTATCAGGACAACGGCATCAAGCTGTTCGGCCCCGACGGCTACAAGCTGTCGGACGAGGTCGAGGCGGCGATCGAGCGGCGCATGGCGCTGCCCTTCGCCCCCGATCTCGCCGGCCCCGCCGATCTCGGCCGCGCCAGCCGGATGGAGGACGCCACCGGCCGCTACATCGAATATGTGAAGAACACCTTCCCGCGCGGGCTGCGGCTGGACGGGCTGAAGATCGTCGTCGATTGCGCCAACGGCGCCGCCTACAAGGTCGCGCCCAAGGTGCTGTACGAACTGGGGGCCGACGTGATCCCGGTCGGCGTCAGCCCCGACGGCACCAACATCAACAAGGGCTGCGGCGCCACCGCCACCCAGACCCTGCAGGAGCAGGTGGTGGCCCACGGCGCCCATCTGGGCGTCGCGCTGGATGGTGACGCCGACCGCCTGATCATGGTGGACGAGTCCGGGCGCCCGATCGACGGCGACCAGTTGATGAGCCTGATCGCCACCTCCTGGGCGCGGTCGCAGACCCTGCGCGGCGGCGGCGTGGTCGCCACCGTGATGTCCAACCTGGGCATGGAGCGCCATCTCGGCGGGCTCGGCTTGCATTTGGCTCGCACCCCCGTGGGCGATCGCTATGTCGTCGAGATGATGCGCGAGCGCGGCTACAATGTCGGTGGCGAGCAGTCGGGGCATGTGGTGCTGTCCGACTATTCCACCACCGGCGACGGGCTGATCGCGGCGCTGCAGGTGCTGGCAGTGCTGATCCAGGCCGAGGGCCGGTCGGCCAGCGAGGTCTGCCGGGTGTTCGATCCGGTGCCGCAGAAGCTGACCAATGTCCGTTTCGCCGCTGGAACGAAGCCGCTGGAGGATGCCGTCGTCCAGCAGGCGATCAGGGAAGGCGAGGCGCGGCTGGCGTCGAGCGGCCGCATCCTGATCCGCAAGTCCGGCACCGAGCCCGTCATCCGCGTGATGGCGGAGGGCGACGACGAGGCGCTGGTCCATGGCGTCGTCGGCGACATCGCCGACGCCATCCGCGCCAGCGCCGCCCGCAGCCTGGAGGCCGCGCAATGAAAGGCAGGGTCCTGATCGTCGCCGGATCGGATTCCGGCGGCGGTGCCGGCATCCAGGCCGACATCAAGGCGGTTAGCGCGCTCGGCGCCTATGGGATGACCGCCATCGCCGCGCTGACGGCGCAGAACACCACCGGCGTCTATGGCGTGGTGCCGGTCGATCCGGCCTTCGTCGCCCTGCAGATGAAGGTGGTGCTGGAGGATATCGGCGCCGACGCGGTGAAGATCGGCATGCTCGCCAACGCCCCCGTCATCGAGGCGGTGGCGGCGGAGTATGAGGCCCGCGCGGTCAACGTGCCGCTGGTGCTCGATCCCGTGATGATCGCCAAGAGCGGCCATCACCTGCTCGATCCCGACGCCGTCGTGACGCTGCGCAAGCGCCTGCTGCCGCTGGCCGAGGTGGTGACGCCCAACCTGCCGGAGGCGGAGGCGCTGACCGACCTGCCGATCCGCGATCTGGACGACATGCGCCGCGCCGCGGAACTGCTGCTGAGCTTCGGTCCGAAATCGGTGCTGCTGAAGGGCGGACACCTGGAGGACGACAGCCTCTACGACCTGCTTCTGACGGAAGAGGGCGAGACGGTGTTCGAGGGCCGGCGCGTCCACACGCCCCACACCCACGGCACCGGCTGCACCCTGTCGTCGGCGATTGCCGCCGGTCTGGCCCAGGGGCTCGGCACGCGCGACGCGGTTGCGCGGGCGCGGCGTTACGTGGAGACGGCGATCCTGACCGCACCGGGGCTGGGCCACGGCCATGGGCCGCTCAACCACCTGCACACGGTGCGGGAGTTTTCGTAAACGGGGCGTGCTCGGCCCCCTCCCTAACCCTCCCCCACCTTCGGTGGGAGAGGGGACTGCCACTGCTCAGCAACTCTTCCCCTCTCCCGCGAAGCGGGGGAGGGAGGGAGGGGGCATCACCTGTCCGCAACGCCCCCCAAACATCACTTGCTGTAGTCGTAGAACCCGCGGCCGGTCTTGCGGCCGAGGTAGCCGGCGTCGACCATTTCCTTCAGCAGCGGGGCCGGGCGGTACTTCGGGTCGTTGAAGCCTTCATAGAAGACCTCCATCACCGACAGCATGGTGTCCAGACCGATCAGGTCGGCGAGCGCGAGCGGGCCGATCGGGTGGTTGCAGCCCGCCTTCATGCCGGCGTCGATGTCCTCGGCCGTGGCGATGCCTTCCTGCAGCGCGAAGATCGCCTCGTTGATCATCGGGCAGAGGATGCGGTTGACGGCGAAGCCGGGGCTGTTCTTGGCGGTGATCGGCGACTTGCCGACGCGCTTGGCGAAGGCCATCGCCTTGGCATGCGTGTCGTCGCTGGTCTGGATGCCGCGGATGATCTCCAGGAGCGCCATCAGCGGCACCGGGTTGAAGAAATGCAGGCCGATGAAGCGGTCCGGACGGTCGGTGGCCGTCGCCAGCTTGGTGATGGAGATCGACGAGGTGTTGGTGGCGACCAGCGCCTCCGGCTTCAGCGTCGCGCAGAGGTCCTTCAGGATCTTGACCTTCAGATCCTCATTCTCGGTCGCGGCCTCGATCACCAGATCGCAAGCACCCAGCTTCGACTTGTCGGTGGTGGCGGTGATGCGCGCGACGGCGGCCTCGCGGTCGGCGGCGGTCATCTTCTCCTTCTTGACCAGACGGTCCAGGCTGCCGCCGACGGTCGACAGGCCGCGCTGCACCGCTTCCTCGGAGATGTCGGTCATCACCACCGTCAGGCCGGCGACGGCGCAGACCTGGGCGATGCCGTTGCCCATCTGTCCGGCGCCGATGACGCCGATGGTCTCGATTCCCATGCTCTCGGCCATTGTTCCTTGTCCCTATCGGTTGGCAGTTGCGTTGGTTCGCAGGTGCAGCAAGTTCTACACGCTTTTTCGTTGCGCTGCGATGACTTGTCGTATGCGGCATAGGGACCTTCCGGCCGGCGCGTCGACCTGCCGCAGCCCCGTCCCAATCGCAGGTCGGCGGAAATCCGCCGATGCCGTCGGGCGCGCAGGCGGAAATCCGCCGATCCGAGGCTTAGTCCGAATGGCCAGGTCGAGGGTTTTCAACTGTTTGCGCGGCGAACTGACTATGGCATGCCCCTTGCTCTTCTCCGAGGCAACCGCGGCGACGGGCCGCGGACCAAGCCCCAGGGGAGAGAATCGATGCTTCGGAAGAGCCTGCTTGCCGCCGCCGCCTTTGCCGCCGCCGCACTCGCCACCCAGGCCGCGTCGGCCGCCGATCTGGTCCGACTCGGCAACCTGAAATTCGCCCATTACGGTGCTGTTTCCTACATGAAGGAGATTGCCGGCAAGTACGACCTGAAGATCGAGGAGCGGGTCTTCCCCAAGGGCATCGACATCCTGCCGGCCATCGTCGCCGGCGAGATCGACGTCGCCGCCAGCGCGGTGGACGCCGCCATCGCCGGCCGTGCGTCGGGCGTGCCGATCTATGCGGTGGCCGGCTTCGCCAAGGGCGGGGCGCGCATCGTTGCCAAGCCGGACGCCGGCATCAAGTCCATCGCCGACCTGAAGGGCAAGAAGGTCGCCACCCCGCGCGGCGGCGCGCAGGAGCTGATCCTGCTGGCCGAACTGGCGAAGCATGGGCTGAGCTGGTCCGACCGTTCGGGCAAGGACGTGCAGATCGTCTACATGGCCTACGCCGACATGAACCAGGCCCTGCTGGCCGGCAGCATCGACGCCATGTCGCAGTCCGAACCGCAGTCGAGCCAAGCCATCAACAAGGGCTTCGGCGTCGAGGTGATCAAGCCCTACGACACCGAACTGGGCGAGCCGGTCCGCTCGCTGGTCATCACCGAGGACTTCTACAACAAGAAGCGCGACGTCGCCGAGCGGCTGGTCCGCTGCTTCGTCGAGGCGACGGCGACCTTCATCGCCAATCCCGATCTGGCGGAGAAGTATGTCCGCGAGCAGATGTTCAAGGGCCAGATCAGCAGCCAGGACTTCCGCGACGCGATCGGCAACTCCCCCTACAGCTACGACCTGTCGGTCCATCACGTGCAGGTCACGACCGACATGATGCAGAAGTTCGGCGTCGGCCGCATGGACAACCCGCCGAAGGCCGCCGACTGGGTGAAGCTGGACCTGCTGGAAAAGGCGAAGGCTTCCATCAGGACCGGTGAAGTCAAGACCAACTGAGCCGACACCCAGCGGAAGGAGGACGCCCCATGTCCCAAGCCAAGACCCGTTTCTCGCCCGCCGCCATGCTGCGCGGCTCTCTGGTTCCCGTGCTGGTGATCGTGCTGTGGCAGGTTCTGTCCACGTCCGGCCTGATCAACCCGGTGGTCCTGCCCTCTCCCGTCGCGGTGGTGGAGCGCTGGTGGGCCTATCTGCTGCCGACCGAGGCCTATGATCCGGCGCAGTCCAGCTGGATCCTGTGGGCGCTGTCGGGCGAGATGCTGTTCGACGCCTGGTCCAGCCTGTACCGGGTGGTGCTGGGCTTCGCCGTCGGCGCCGGGCTGGCGCTTCCGCTGGGCCTCGCCATGGGCGGCAACCCGCGCGTCTATGCGCTGTTCGACCCGCTGATGCAGGTGCTGCGGCCGATCCCGCCGATCGCCTACATCCCGCTGGCCATCCTGTGGTTCGGGCTGGGCAATGCGCCGGCCGTGTTCCTGATCGCCATCGGCGCCTTTTTCCCGGTGCTGATGAACACCATCGCCGGGGTGCGCCATGTCGACGGCATCTATCTGCGCGCCGCCCGCAACCTGGGCGCCGGCAAGCTGACCATGTTCGTCCGCGTCATCCTGCCGGCCGCCACGCCCTACATCCTGGCCGGCGCGCGGATCGGCATCGGCACCGCCTTCATCGTCGTGATCGTGTCGGAGATGATCGCCGTCAACTCCGGCCTCGGCTTCCGTATCCTGGAAGCACGCGAGTTCATGTGGTCCGACAAGATCATCGCCGGGATGTTCACCATCGGCATGCTGGGCCTCGCCATCGACATCGGCATGAACCGCCTGAACAACCACCTGCTGCGCTGGCACCGCGGGCTCGAGAATTGATGGGGAGGGGATGGAGATGACGCCCATGCTGAAGACCGTTGCCGACACCGCGCCCGTCGCCGAGACGGCCCCGGTCCAAATCCAGGTTCGTGGGGTGGAGAAGACCTTCTCCGTCGGCCCGCAGAAGATCGTGGCATTGCAGAACATCGACCTCGACATCCGCAAGGGCGAGTTCGTCTGCCTGCTGGGGCCGTCGGGCTGCGGCAAGTCCACGCTGCTGAACGCGGTGGCGGGGTTCCAGCCGCCGACCAAGGGCAGCGTCACCGTCGATGGCCGCACCATCACCGAACCCGGTCCCGACCGCGGCATGGTGTTCCAGGAATATGCCCTGTTCCCCTGGATGACGGTGGCGCAGAACGTCGCCTTCGGCCTGGAGATCAAGGGCATGTCGAAGGCCGAGATCGCCGAGCGGGTGGAGTGGCTGCTGCAGAAGCTGCACCTGCAGGACTTCCGCAACCGCTTCCCCAAGGATCTGTCGGGCGGCATGCGCCAGCGCGTCGCCATCGCCCGTGTCCTGGCGCTCGACAGCCCGATCCTGCTGATGGACGAGCCGTTCGGCGCGCTCGACGCCCTGACCCGCCGCACGCTTCAGGACGAGCTGCTGCGCATCTGGGAGGAGGTCGGCAAGACCATCCTGTTCGTCACCCACTCCATCGAGGAGAGCATCTATCTGGCCGACCGCATCATCGTGATGACCTACCGGCCGGGCACCATCAAGCGTGACGTCATCGTCGACATGCCCCGTCCGCGCGACGGCTCCGCCCCGGAGTTCAACCGCCTGAAGCGGGAGCTGTCGCAGATGGTGATGGAAGAGCAGCAGCGCTTCAGCCAGGACGAAATCCGGTCCGTCACAGCCGATTGACCGGGGGACCCAAGCGAAATGGAAGGGGCGCCCTGCAACGGCCAGCCCCTATGCAAAAGTGTTGCAGCGAGGCCCTTTAAGACGTGCAAAGTCTTGCAGGGCCTCGTTTTTCCAGGATGGACATTGCCGAAGAAATCTTCGGTGGCTAACCGTTCAGCGACAATTTGGCGTTCATGTAGCGGTTTAGACTTACCTTCGCCTCAGCTGCCTCGATTGCTAGGCGGCGATGCACGTCGGGCGTGGTGCGGAACAGAATCTTCCCCGAAAACTCTCGGTCGGCCAGCGGCTCGGGGACGGCCTCGCCATTCGCGCGCATGTCCTCTACCGTCTCTGCCACAAGCGAGCGGATGCCGCGCAACGCGTTGATCTCGTCCTCATCAAGCCAGGAAAGGCTGGGGAACTCTGCGCAGGTGGCGACGTGCTCCTGGTCTTCCGGCGACCACGTGACACGGTACGTGTAATGGCTATTCGGCATCCTCGTTCTCCTGTCGTCCCTGCGCCAGCAGCCGGTCAATGGCTTGCACGACCTGCTTTACCTGATAACCCCTTGGCTTTGCCGTTCTTGCCCTCCTGGATATTCACGCGGGGATCTCCAGCCCAAGGGGTGCGATATACGGCGTGGCTTGTTCCGCGTTGACGCGGTGTGCCGAAGCAGTGTTCGCAGACCTTTGCAACGTCTGCGAAGGGTACATCGTGCGGCACGGTCCGCATCCGCCGCAGAATGTCCTCGATCTTCGCCATTTGCGTTGCCATAGTATCAATAACGCTATCATAGCCTAGCGCTGGCGCGGTCGGATAGCAATGTTCGATCTGCGCGGTCGCCGCTGAAAAATCGGCTGTGACCGTAACAACTTTGTGTAGGGGCGCCCCGCCATGTGCGCCCTTTTCCGTTTCGCGTCAGAGCTTCGCCGCTTCCTCGCCGATGCGTTGGCGCAGCCAGCTGTGGGAGGGGGAGCCGGTGTTGCGGCGGTGCCAGATCATCGACATCTCATAGTCGCCGACATCGAAGGGCAGGGGGCTGGTGGCGAGGCCGAGCGCGTCGGCACACAGCCGGGCCAGCCGGGCGGGCAGCGAGGTCAGCATCGGCGCCCGCATCAGGATCATCGGGATCGCCAGGAACTGGGTGGTGGAGGCGGCGACGCGCCGGCTCGTACCGAGCGCTGCCAACTCGTCGTCGATGAAGCTGGTCAGGCCGCCGCGCAGGGACGGCATCAGGTGCGGGTAGCGGGTGTAATCCTCCAGCCCGATGGGCGGAGTGACCGGCACGAGAGCCGGGTTGTACAGGCAGACATGGGTCTCCCGGTACAGGACCTGACGGTCGTGCCAGCGCCGCAGTTCCGGCAGATAGCCGATCGCCAGATCGAGGGTGCCGTCGTCCAGCGCATCCAGCATGGCGTCGGGATCGAGGCTGCGTAAGGCGACCGACACCCGCAGGTCGCCCTCTGCCGCATCGCGCAGGATGCCGGTCAGCAGAACCGCCTGCATGGAATCGGGGGTGGAGATGCTGAAGCTCCGTTCCTCCCGATGAGGGTCGAAGTCCTCCTCCGCCGACAGGGCGCGGGCGGCGCCGACCAGCAGGTCGCGCAGAGGCTCCGCCAGCCGTTGGGCGCGGGGCGTCGGCTCCATCCGGTTGCCGGTGCGCACGAAAAGCGGATCGCCGACCAGCGTGCGCAGCCGGCCCAGCGCGTGGCTGACCGCCGATTGGCTGACGCCCAGCGCCTCGGCCGCACGGGAAACGTTGCGGGTCTCCAGCAGCGCGTCGAACACCTTGATCAGGTTCAGGTCGAGCGCCGGGTTATGAATAGCTTTCATGACGATATGAACCAAAGCCGCCTACTTCATTGTGCACTAGACGGTGTATTCTGTCGAGGCAGAGCTGACCCAGCAGCCAACAATCAAGAAATCTTCAATTCGTAGCCAACGCCCGCAACCGGGCAACGGACTCGTCGTCACCACACTCCGGCGGTTCCGTTCAGGGAGAAAGAGGCAAGAGCCATGATCAGCATCAACGTCAACGGCGAGAACCGTCAGGTCGACGTGCCCGAGGACATGCCCCTCCTGTGGGTTCTGCGGGACGAGTTGAACATGACCGGCACCAAGTTCGGCTGCGGCGTCGCCCAGTGCGGCGCATGCACCGTCCATGTCGACGGCACGCCGACCCGCGCCTGCCAGACCCCGGTCGGCATGCTGGGGCCGGACAGCAAGGTCACCACCATCGAAGGCGTGAAGGGCAAGGCGGCGCAGGCCGTCCAGGCGGCGTGGCAGAAGCTGGACGTCGTCCAGTGCGGCTATTGCCAGTCGGGCCAGATCATGAGCGCGGTCGCGCTGCTGACCGACAACCAGAACCCGACCGACCAGGACATCGATGCGGCGATGGACGGCAATGTCTGCCGTTGCGCCACCTATGTCCGCATCCGCGCGGCGATCAAGGATGCCGCCCAAACGATGAGGGCCTGATCCATGCTGCATCATCTGATCCGTCAGGCCGCCCGGAATGGGTTCGCTGCCGATCTTTCGCTTGCGCCGCTGTCCGCCCCCTCGCGCCGCGGATTCCTGAAGGCCATCGGCGCCGGGGCCGGCGCGCTGGTCGTCGGCGCGCATGTGCCGCTGCCGGCGCTGGCCGCTGACGCCGCGGCGAAGACGGTCGGCCCGGCCGACCCGCGCCCGCAGCTGTTCGTCATCGTGGCGCCGGACAACACGGTCACCGTGCTGGCCAAGCATCTGGACAAGGGCCAGGGCATCGTCACCGGCCTCGCCACCATCGTGGCGGAGGAGTTGGACGCCGACTGGGCCCAGGTGCGCGGCGCCTTCGCCCCGGCCGACAGCAAGCTGTACGCCAACCACATGTTCGGCATCCAGGGCACCGGCGGCTCCACCGCCATCGCCAACAGTTGGGACGAACTGCGGATGGCCGGTGCCGCCGCCCGCGCCATGCTGGTCGCCGCCGCTGCCGCCCGCTGGAACGTGCCGGCCGGCGAGGTGACGGTGTCGAAGGGCGTCGTCCGCCATGCGGCGAGCAACCGCAGCCTCACCTTCGGCGAACTGGCGGAGGAGGCGGCGAAGCTGCCCGTGCCGCAGCAGGTCAAGCTGAAGGACCCCAAGGACTATGTGCTGATCGGCAAGCCGGACCTGCACCGGCTGGACCACATCAGCAAGACCAACGGCACAGCGATCTTCGCCATGGACATCCGCCGCCCCGATCAGGTGACGGCGGTTCTGGCCCGCAGCCCCCGCTTCGGCGGCACGGTGAAGAGCGTCGACGACGCGGCGGCCCGCAAGGTGCCGGGCGTGATCGAGGTGGTGAGCCTGCCGGTCGGCGTCGCGGTGATCGCCAGGAACACCTGGGCCGCCATGAAGGGCCGCGAGGCTCTGACGGTCACCTGGGACGATGCCAAGTCCGAGATGCGCGGCACCGACACCATGCTGGCCGACTACCGCAAGCTGGCCGACCAGCCGGGCGCTGTCGCCGCCGGCAAGGGCGATGCCGACAAGGCCTTCGCCGAGGCGTCGTCCAAGGGCGGCCATGTGGTGGAGGGCGACTTCGTCTTCCCCTATCTCGCCCATGCGCCGATGGAGCCGCTGAACGCCGTGGTGGCGCTGAACCCGGAGGGTGGCTGCACCATCTGGGCCGGCTCCCAGTTCCAGGGCGTGGAGCAGATGGTCGCCGCCCATATCCTGGGCTGCAAGCCGGAACAGGTGAAGATTGAGACCCAGTGGGCCGGCGGCAGCTTCGGCCGGCGCGCCACCACCAACGCCGACTACATCGCCGAGGCGGTGATGGTCGCCAAGGCCTATCCCAAGGCGCCGGTGCATCTGGTCTGGACGCGCGAGGACGACATCAAGGGCGGCCGCTACCGTCCGCTGTTCCTGCACCGGATCAAGGCGGCAGTCGATGCCAAGGGGGCCCTGGTGGCCTGGAAGCAACGCATCGTCGGCCAGAGCTTCATGGCCGGCACGCCCTTCGAGGCGGTGATGGTCAAGAACGGCGTCGACGCGACGATGGTCGAGGGCGCGTCGGACATGGCCTATGCCGTGCCGAATCTGGCGGTGGACGCCCACACCGTCGCCTCGCCGGTCACCACCCTGTGGTGGCGGTCGGTCGGGCACACCCACACCGCCTATTCCAAGGAGGTGATGATCGACCGGCTCGCCAAGGCGGCCGGCAAGGACCCGGTGGCCTTCCGGCTGGAGATGCTGAAGGACCATCCGCGTCTGGCCGGCGTGCTGAAGCTGGCGGCGGAAAAGGCCGGCTGGGGCCAGCCCATGCCGCAGGGCAAGGGCCGCGGCGTCGCCGTGCACGAAAGCTTCAACACCTATGTCGCCCATGTCGCCGACGTGACGGTCGACGCCAAGGGTCAGGTCAAGGTCGACCGGGTCGTCGTCGCCATCGACTGCGGCCAGGTCATCAACCCCGACATCGTCAAGGCGCAGATGGAGGGCGGCACCGGCTGGGGCATCGGCCATGCGCTGCGCGGCGAGATCACCATGACCGACGGCGTGGTGGATCAGGCCAACTTCGACAGCTACCTGCCGATGCGGATGTCGGACATGCCGGCGGTGGAGGTGCACATCGTACCGTCCGGCGAACGGCCGACCGGCGCCGGCGAGCCCGGCGTCCCGACCGCCGCGCCCGCCGTGGCCAACGCCGTCTTCTCGGTGACCGGCCAGCCGCAGCAGACGCTGCCCTTCAGCCGCAACGGCATCGTCAGCTGAGGCGGGACAGCTAAGGCGAAGCGGACTGCGGTGAAACGGCGATCCCGGCCGTCCGTGCGGCGGCCGGGATCGCAGCAGGCCGCAAGGCGGTCCAGCCCTGATCCACCAGCAGCCGCAAGGCTGTGTCCGGCCGTATCGGAGAGGCAGGCAGAGCGGTGGGAGCGACACGCTCCGCCGCTTCCGGCGGTTCGCTGCTCAGAAGCCGGGCGAGTTGCCAGGGCCGCGTCCCCAGCGGATGCGGCCCCCAGGGGTCGACTGCAGCGCTCGTCGCCGCGCCTGCGGCCACTGGTGACAGCGCCGTCAGATAGGCGGCGGCGCGCACCACCGCGGCCAGCAGCAGAACGGCCAGCGCCACCACCATCCAATGCCGGCGGCGCAGCCGGGCGGCGACGGGATCCGGTCCCGCGTCCCCGTCCGGAGGCGGCAACCGGTCATGGCTGGAGTTGCGTCGTGCGATAACGGTCATGCGGCGCACAGCATGGCCTATCGACGCCCCGGACGTGTCGGTCTTTCCCGGCGAAAGGCCGGAACAGGGGGAGTGCCCCCGGCGCTCATCCCTCCGCCCGCCGGCATGCTCCCTTCGGCGCGGGTGCGGCACCCCGATGGCGGCAGCCCCCATGTCAGTGCTGCTGTCAGCGCCGCCGGTCGATCTCCGCCCGCACCTTGCGGAACCAGCGCAGCTTTTCCTCGAAGGGCAGGCGGGCGAGGCCGCTCGGCGACGGGACCACCACGTCGGCGACGCCGTTGAACAGGGGGCGCTCCTGCGCCCCCCACGGCGCGTCCGGCAGGCCGGTCGCCGCCAGATAAACCCCCTTGCCGGTATAGGCCAATACCTTCGGCCGGACGAAACCGACGATCCGCGCCAGCCGCGGCACCCCGCCGCGCAGCTCCGCCCGCGACAGTTCGGCGGCGCCGGCGGTGGCGCGGGCGACAAGGTTGGTGGAGCCCAGGCCGATGGCCGGCAGGGTGACGTCCTCCTCCGGCCGGTAGAGGCGCGGGGTCAGCCCGGCCTCATGCAGCAGGCGCCAGAACTGGTTGCCGCGCCCGGCATAATGGTGACCGAGCGCGCCCGACCGCAGGCCGGGGTTGAAGCCCACGAACAGGCAGTCGAGCCCCGGCGCCACGATGTCGGGCAATGGCCCGGCGGCAGGCGGCATCCCTTCCGGGGGAGGGGCCGGAGCATCGTCGAACAGGTCCATCGGTCGGTTCCTCTCCGCAGGGAGAGGAAATATAGGACTCCGCCGCCCCGCTCAAAGCGAGGCGGCGACCGCGGGGGCAGGCGGACTGCTCCGTTCGTCCTGCAGCATCGCGAGGATGCGGTCGGTCATTCTCAAGGCCAGTGCCACGATGGTCATGGTCGGGTGGTCGGCGCCCATGGTGGGGAAAACGGAACTGCCGGCGATGTAGAGGTTGCCGACGCCATGCACGCGGCCTTCCGCATCGACCACGCCGTGGCGCGGCGATTCGTGCATGCGCGTCGTGCCCATGTGGTGCCAGCACCAGCCGACATCCGCCATCGTCGCCTCGGCGGACTCGTCCGGCCGCCCGTCCGTCTTGATCAGGCCGCGGCGCAGCAGATCCTCGCGCAGCAGGCGCTGGGTCTCGGCCGCGCCCCGGCGGTCCTGCTCGGTCAGCCGCCAGTCCACCCGCGGCAGGTTGCAGCCGAACGGGTCGGTGGCATGGTCCAGCGTCACGCGGCTGTCGGGATTGGGGACGGGCTCCAGCACCGTTTCCAGGGTGAAGCGCCGGGACAGCCAGCCCGGATCGATGATGCTGTCGAACAGGGCGTGGGCGAGCTGCGGCATGCTTCGCAGGATACGCGGGCCGGCATTGCGCAGCAGGCTCACCGCCTCGTCCTCCGACACGCCGAAGCGCCGGCAGCTGTGGCGCGAGGGCAGGAGCCGCAGGTCGCGCATCGCCTTGAAGGCGTCCAGCGCCGCCGAATGGTAGGAGGCGACCAGATAGGTGCGGGAATTGGGCAGCGCGTGGCGTTCCTGAAACTCCGCCGTCGGCGACAGCGCCAGCGCCACCGACGGGTGCGGCCGGCGCAGACGCCGCCGCGCCAGGCACAGGCTGACGTCGTAGAGCGTGCGGTGCCGCCCCTGCTGGGTCAGGCGGATCGGCGGTGTCTTGAAGCGCGGATGGTCGGCGAAGTAGCGGCCGACGAGATCGTTGCCGTTGCCCAGCCCAGCCGCCTGCACCTTGTTGGACAGCAGCAGGATGCGCGCATTCTCGATGCCGCCGCAGCACAGCACGAACATCCGGGCGCCGACGGTGAAGCTCGGGCCCTCCAGCGTGCGGACCTGCACCCGTTCCACCGCGGTGGCGGTCTGGTTGGTATCCAGGCCGGTGACGTTGGCGTTGAGGAAGGCGGTGATGTTGGCGGCGCGTCCGATCTCGGCACGGTAGGCCTCGCCCATGCGGATCGGCGGGCTGAGCTGGGCGACCCGGTTCTCGAAACCATCGCCGCCCCGGTCTTCCACCGGAAACAGCGCCGCCTTCGGCCCGCCGACCCGTTCCATCCAGAAATCATTGTCGTATTCGAACGGACCCAGGCCCAGCACGCTCTGCGAGCGCTCATAATAAGGCATCATCGTGTCGCGCGGGATCGGCCATCCGCTGTCTGGAATCCAGGACCGTTCGGCGAAATCGCCCGGCTCCAGCGGGCGGGAGAAGCCGCCCCAGCAGTTGGTGCTGCCGCCCAGATAGCGGCTGCGCGCGGTGGTCAGCCGCTCATACGGCAGGCCGACGTTGCGGCCGGCATACAGCGCCTGGGAAATGCCCTCGACCTCCAGCCCGCCGCCTTCGAGCAGGACGACGCTGCAGGAACTGCCGGCCAGCTCGCGCGCTATGGTCAGGCCGGCGGCACCCCCACCGATCACGCACAAGTCGCAATCGATATGGGTACCGTTCAGGACATGGCGGGCGTCACGAAGCAAACTGGCCTCCGTACCAGGGATATAAGCCGTCCCTTCTTGCCCCGGACACGTAGCCTAGGCCGAGCACGCATTCGGCTATACCCCCGGCGCGCCGCAATACTCCGATACTCAACGCAAGCGCGGCACCCCGGACGATCCGGAGAGCCGGTCCGCATCGCCCCGGCCGCCGGGGGGGATGGCGGAAATGATGCTGGGAACGACGGCCGCAGTCGACGGTTGAAATGGGGAAGAACGGTGCCTCGGCCCGGCCGGAAGGCTCCGGATGAACGCGCACCGGCAACCACGCAATCGCAGGAACCGCCGCCATGAAACGCCATCATCTTCTCGCCACCGCCGCCATGATCCTGTTCTCCGCCCCCACGCTGTCGCTGGCCCAGACGCCGACGCCGCAGAAGACCGTGACCGAGAAGGGACAACTGTCGCAGCAGGACATGACCTTCGCCGAGAAGGCCGCGATGAGCGACATGTTCGAGATCCAGGCCGGCAAGCTGGCGCAGGACCATGCCAAGGACAATGGCGTCAAGCAGTTCGGCAACCACATGGTGGCCGACCACACCAAGACGTCGGAAGCCATGAAGGCGATGGCCCAGCAGAAATCGATGACGCTGCCGACCAAGCTCGATTCCGAACATCAGCAGAAGCTGGACAAGCTGCGCGGTCAGCAGGGTGAACAGTTCGATTCCGCCTATCTGCAGGGCCAGATCGACGCCCACCAGACCGCCGTCACCCTGTTCCGCACCCAGGCCGAGAAAGGCCAGGACGCCGACCTGAAACGCTTCGCCGAGCAGGCCCTGCCGACCCTGGAGCAGCATCTGCGCCAGGTCCGCGACCTGCGCCCGAACGTCGCCTCCACCAGCGGTGCAGCCCAGCAGAGCACCAGCTTCGAAAACATGATGGGCAAGGCCGTCTATGGCGAGGACGGCGGCAAGCTCGGCGATGTCGCCGACATCATCCTCGACGCCCAGTCGGGCAAGGCCACCCAGGTGATCCTGGACCGCGGCGGCATTCTGGGCATCGGCGCCAAGCAGGTGGCCCTGGACTACACCCTGTTGAACGCCAATGGCGACCGCATCGTCGCCCGGCAGGTGACCGAGGATCAGGTCAAGCAGATGGCCGAGTTCAAATACGACGACAACACCGTCTCGCTGGGCCAGCGCAACAGCGGCGGCAGCAACGCCGACCACGGCACCATGAACAAGGGCGGCGACATGAAGAACGACGCAGCCCACGGCACCGCCAACAGCCTGGACAGCACCCAGCCGCGCAACCCGCAGTAAGGCTTGCGGCGGATTTGAGCCGACACCAGCCGAGCGGCGCCGGGAATCCACTTCCCGGCGACCCCGGCCAACCGACGGAGAAAGCAAGGATGGCGAACGCCAGCAAGAAGCACATGAGCCCCAGCGGACAGGGCAAGGGCACCGGAACCGGCGCCACCACCGACCTGCCGGCCGGTTCCATCGGCGACAACGCGGTCCTGTCGAACCGCGACAAGTCCCGCCATTCAGACGCCCGCGGGCTGGACAGCAAGACCGTGCAGACCGAGCAGATGCAGGATCACGCGGCCAACCGCGATCCGGACGAATAAGGGGCAATAAGGGGCCGGTCCCGGCCGGCCCCCCTCAGGTTCGGCCCCTCAGCCCCGCCAGAACTGGGGCATGAACAGCACAAGCACGGTGAACAGCTCCAGCCGGCCCAGCAGCATCGCCAGAGACAGCAGCCATTTCGCCGAATCCGGCAGGGAGGAGAAGGTGCCGGCCGGACCGATGATGTCGCCCAGCCCCGGCCCTACATTCGCCAGCGCGGTCACCGCGGCGCTGGCGCTGGTGATGAAGTCCAGCCCCAGGGCCATCAGCGCGATGGTGATCACGCTGTAGGCGGTGAAGAAAAGCGCGAAGAAGACGATCACCGATCCCAGCACGTCGTCGTCCAGCTGCCGGTTGCCGTATTGGCGCGGAAAGACGCCGCGGGGATAGATCAGGTGAAGGAAATGGGTGCGCAGCACCGTCACCATCACCTCGAACCGGAAGATCTTGATGCCGCCGGCGGTCGAGCCGGTGCAGCCGCCCATGAAGGTCAGCCCGAAGAACACGCCGACCGCAAGATTTCCCCATTGGCTGTAATCGGTGTAGGCATAGCCGGTGGTGGTGACGACCGACACCACGTTGAAGGCCACCAGCCGCAGGGCATCGTGGAAATCGTGCCCGTGCTTCAGCGCCAGCCAGATGCTGAGCGGCAGGATCACCGCGGCCAGAAAGGCCAGATATGTGCGCACCTGGCTGTCCTTCCACAGCGCGTCGCGCTGGCCGGTCAGGGTGCGGACATACAGGACGAAGGGCAGGCTGCCCAGAAGCATGAACAGCGTCACCAGCCAATGCAGGACCGGGCTTTCGAAATGCCCGATGGAGCTGTCGGATGTGGAGAAGCCGCCGGTCGACAGGCTGGTCAGCGCATGCACCACCGCCTCGAACGGCGTCATCCCGGCCAGCCAGTAGCAGACCCCGCAGATCGCCGTCAGCCCGGCATAGACCGCGACGATCGCCTTGGCGATCTGCTGGGCGCGCGGCAGCACCTTCTGCGACCGGTCGGAGGATTCGGTGCGGAACAGCTGCATGCCGCCCACCCGCAGCGCCGGCAGGACCGCGATGGCGACGCCGATGATGCCGATGCCGCCCATCCATTGCAGCAGCGCCCGCCACAGCAGGATGCCCTCCGTCGTCCGGTCCAGCCCGACCAGGACCGTCGATCCCGTGGTGGTCAGTCCCGACATGGTTTCGAAGAAGGCGTTGGCGTAGTTCAGCGACAGATCCGGGAAATGGCCGAACTGGAAGGGCAGGGCGGCGAAGGCCGCGGTGCTGGTCCAGGTCAGCGGCGTCAGCAGGAAGGCCTGCCTCAGCGACAATCCGCCATGCAGGTGGCACCGGGTGCCGAGCGCCATCGCACCGCCGCAGGCGCCGGTGAAGGCGGCCGAATAGAGGAAGACCCTGGCGTCCGGGTTGCCATAGGCGAAATCGACCGCGGCCGGAATCAGCATCGTCGCGGCAAGCGCCAGCAGCACGATGGAGACGATGAACAGGATCGGCCTGAAATTCGGCATGATGTCTCTGGTCAGGGGAATGGGCGGCGGGAAGGGGATGACGTGTCGGGCAGGGCGGTGCGGCCGATCAGAAGAACTCCAGCCCGACCGCGAACAGCTTTTCGACCTTGCGCACCAGATCGGCGGTGGCCATCACGATGACGCGGTCATGCGGTTCGATCGCCGTCTGGCTGGTGGGGATGATGACCTCCCCGCGGCGGACCAGCGCACCGATCATCATGCCGGCCGGCAGGCCGATGGATCCGATGGGGCCGCTGACCGCGCGCGAGGTCTCCAACGCCTCGGCCTCCACCACCTCGCCGAAATTGTCGCCGATGGTCTGCACCGCCGCGACCCGGCCGCGCCGGACATGGCGCAGGATCGAGGACACCGTGACCGCCGCCGGGTTGACCACCACGTCCATCCCCAGCCCGGCGACGATCGGCGCGTAGGACGTCTTGTTCAGCAGCGTGATCGCCCGCCCGCAGCCGGCGCGCTTGGCGAGCAGCGAGGTGAAGACGTTGGTCTCGTCGTCGTTGGTGACGGCGACGATGGTCTCGGCCCGGCCGACCTGCGCCTCTTCCAGGATCTCGTGGTCCAGCGCGTCGCCGTTCAGCACCACGGTGCTGGAGCGCAGCGAGCGCGAGATCAGCTCCGCCCGGTCAGCGTTGCCCTCGATCATCTTGATGGAGATGCCGCGCATGTGGCGCTCGACGATCTGCGCCAGGTTGAAGCCGACATTGCCGCCGCCGGCGATGACCAGACGGCGGGCCGGCGCCTCGCTGTGGCCGAACAGGGCGACGACGCGGACGATGTCGGCGGTGCGGCACACCAGATGCACGTCGTCGCCCAGCCGCAGCTGGTCGTTCCCCTTTGGCACGAAGCCGGCGCCGTCGCGGAAGACGGCCAGCACGGCCGCGCGCACGTCCGGAAACATCTCGGTCAGGCGGCGCAGCGGCGTGTTGAGCAGGGGCGAGCTGTTGGTGCAGTGGACGCCGATCAGGTGCACCTTGCCGTCGGCGAGCGGCACCATCTCGAACGCGCCGGGGGAGCGCAGGCGCCGCGCGATGCTGTGGGCGATCTCCACCTCCGGCGAGATGACGACGCTGATCGCCAGATGCTGCGCGGAGAACATCGCCGACCATTCCGGCTGCAGATAGGCCTGCTTGCGGATGCGGGCGATGCGCAGCGGGATGTTGAACACCGAATGGGCGACCTCGCAGGCCACCATGTTGACCTCGTCGGAATGGGTGACGGCGATCAGCATGTCGGCATCCCGCGCCCCTGCCTGGGCCAGCACATCCGGGTGCGAGGCATAGCCGACCATCCCGCGCACGTCGTGGCTTTCGTCCATCCGCTGCGCCAGCTCGGTCGAGGTGTCGATCACCGTGATGTCGTTGTCTTCCAACGCGAGGTGCCGCGCGATGCTGGCCCCGACCTGCCCCGCCCCACAGATGATCACCTTCATGCGCCCGCCCCCGGCCTGTCCACGATGCACTCCAGCCCAACCGGCCAATGTCAGCAAATGACGGCAAAGGCGAAGCGTTGCAAGCCAAAGCGGATCGGGCGGAGTCCGGGCGGCGCTCAGAAACCATCCTGCCGGCCCGTTTTCACTGTGCTACACTGCGCTGCCGCCACTGCCGTGCGAGCGCTCCGGTGCACGGAAAACTCCGGGACCCGCTCGCAAACGGGTAGGCGCTGATTCGACTGGGATCTTTGACATCGTTCAGAACGTAACGGGATCATGAAACCTGACCGTCCGGTCAGGAACGGCCACCGCTCGAAAAAGCGGATAAACTTGACGCCGAATCAGCGGGATGTAAGGTACCTGTCTTCCCGAGCAGAAATGCTTGGGCCTCATTGAAGCCAAGTGGCTCAGCCAGACCATGCACATCATCAACGCGTCTTCCCGAGCAGAAATGCTTGGGCCTCATTGAAGCCGCCTCCATGCGATCCAGTCGGCTTTCCGGGAGGTGGTCTTCCCGAGCAGAAATGCTTGGGCCTCATTGAAGCGGTCAGCGGTGGCAAGGGGCGCGAATGGCGGCGTCCAGCGGTCTTCCCGAGCAGAAATGCTTGGGCCTCATTGAAGCAATCCCGCCGCGGCTACCGCCGAAGAACTCCGCGCCGTCTTCCCGAGCAGAAATGCTTGGGCCTCATTGAAGCGGCCATGCGCTCGTGGATGATCGGCTATCTGGACGGATGTCAGAACGGGTCTTCCCGAGCAGAAATGCTTGGGCCTCATTGAAGCAACGCGGTAGCGACCACCTTCGTAGCCGCTGACCTCGTCTTCCCGAGCAGAAATGCTTGGGCCTCATTGAAGCCAGTTTTGCTCTTCACGTGCCGCAAGTTGTGCTACAATCGTCTTCCCGAGCAGAAATGCTTGGGCCTCATTGAAGCACGATGGCGATCATGTTCTCGACAGACAGGTGGCCGGTCTTCCCGAGCAGAAATGCTTGGGCCTCATTGAAGCTTGCCGCCGCCCAGCAGGGGGCCGTCATCGCCGTATGGTCTTCCCGAGCAGAAATGCTTGGGCCTCATTGAAGCGAAGTCGGGGGAAAGGCACGGCAGCGGGCCGAATTGGTCTTCCCGAGCAGAAATGCTTGGGCCTCATTGAAGCGTCGTACCGCGCGGACGTCCCGGCGCATCATGCAGGTCTTCCCGAGCAGAAATGCTTGGGCCTCATTGAAGCGCACAGAATATGGGTGCACCGATCAAGATATGAATAGTCTTCCCGAGCAGAAATGCTTGGGCCTCATTGAAGCTGCATGATGGTGGCAGCCCACGCCGCAAGGTCCGTGCCGTCTTCCCGAGCAGAAATGCTTGGGCCTCATTGAAGCAGCGCGTCGATGTCAGCCTCAAGGGCAAGCTTCGATGTCTTCCCGAGCAGAAATGCTTGGGCCTCATTGAAGCTGGAATGGTGAGGCCTTCAAGGTGGCCTCACCTATTCGTCTTCCCGAGCAGAAATGCTTGGGCCTCATTGAAGCAACAAGCCCACGGACGTCGGCTATCGCGACCTGCTGATGTCTTCCCGAGCAGAAATGCTTGGGCCTCATTGAAGCACCTTCCTGGGCAGGATAAAGACATCCGGACGCAGTTGTCTTCCCGAGCAGAAATGCTTGGGCCTCATTGAAGCTCGATGAATGCAACATCGGTGGTAAGGCCGGCATCGGCCGGTCTTCCCGAGCAGAAATGCTTGGGCCTCATTGAAGCTTGGGACACCCCTTCGAAGGCGACTGGCTGAACGCCTGTCTTCCCGAGCAGAAATGCTTGGGCCTCATTGAAGCATATGCGCACTCAGCGTCATCAACTGGAACGGGGTGTCTTCCCGAGCAGAAATGCTTGGGCCTCATTGAAGCGGCAAGACGATCGTCCTGAGCGCGACGGTGCAGCGGGGTCTTCCCGAGCAGAAATGCTTGGGCCTCATTGAAGCATTTATCCCGCACCACCGTTCTGGACCGGCAGTCGCCGCGTCTTCCCGAGCAGAAATGCTTGGGCCTCATTGAAGCTCCATAGCCATGGCGAAGAAGGCCGGGCTGTGGGGCAAGGTCTTCCCGAGCAGAAATGCTTGGGCCTCATTGAAGCGCCTTTGCCATGGTGGCGGTTCCTTTATGCGTGAGCGTGTCTTCCCGAGCAGAAATGCTTGGGCCTCATTGAAGCGCTTGCGCGTCATGGCTGGTGCCGATGATCTCCATGTCTTCCCGAGCAGAAATGCTTGGGCCTCATTGAAGCGCCAACCCGCTGGGCTGGGGCAGCGCCATGCCGATCCGCGTCTTCCCGAGCAGAAATGCTTGGGCCTCATTGAAGCAACGGCTCTTCGTCCTTTATCAGCATTTTGGACCCTGGTCTTCCCGAGCAGAAATGCTTGGGCCTCATTGAAGCAATGCGATGCCGGCGGGGGCCTTGCCGCAGTACACGGTCTTCCCGAGCAGAAATGCTTGGGCCTCATTGAAGCGCTTGCGAGCTGGGCGACCCGGCCACTCCGACCTTCTGGTCTTCCCGAGCAGAAATGCTTGGGCCTCATTGAAGCTTGACGTACCAAGCCTTCTGTTCGTCCGTGAGGGCCGTCTTCCCGAGCAGAAATGCTTGGGCCTCATTGCACCGACTCTGTGTGCGGCATGATCGCCGAAGCCGCCCGCCCGGCATCATCCGGCATTGCCGGGGAGGCTGCCGGTTGGGGGGTGCATGGCTGGGTGTACTCCCCCGGCGGGTGGTTCGGTGGCAACATGTGGAGCGGAGCCTCCGCAAACCGACAATGCCGAAGGCCGGTAATAGAGAAGGAACGTCCATGTTGAAGCTGCGCTGGAGCCCCACCTCGCCCTATGTGCGCAAGGTGATGATGGTCGTCATCGAACGCGGGTTGGAGGATCGGGTGGAGCGGGTGGCGACCGATCCGTGGTCGGCCGATACCGACCTGCCCAAGGACAACCCGCTGGGCAAGGTTCCCGCCCTGACGTTGGAGGATGGCACCACCCTGTTCGACAGCCCGGTCATCGTCGAGTATCTCGATTCGCTCGGCGACCGGGCGCCGCTGTTCCCTCCGGCAGGGCCGGCACGCTGGACCGCGCTTCAGTTCCAGGCGATCGCCGAGTAACTGCTCACGTGGCTGGCTGGGCCTGGGCTGTTGCCCAGGCGCTGCGCGCATTGGGGGTGGTTGGTGATCCGGTGTTGCGTTGGTGGGGCGGACGTGAGTCAAAGGCGGGATGACGATCCCGCC
>Ga0196970_1000733_pt1 | contig 31874 bp, 47 predicted proteins | sample S1v_513CmetaG_FD_148672 | JGI IMG/M metagenome (GOLD analysis project Ga0196970, IMG submission 148672) | Soil microbial communities from Anza Borrego desert, Southern California, United States - S1+v_5-13C | ecosystem: Environmental > Terrestrial > Soil > Desert | place: USA: California... | reverse complement strand
GCTCTCGGTGTGCTGGACTTACACCAAAAACGACTAGCTTATGGACTTCAAGAAAACAGGAGCAGGCATAGTAGCAGGAACCGCACTCGTCTTCGGCGGGGTGGACGCGGCAGTCCTCAAAGAACAGCCACTGGAGCGCGTCGAGATGATCGCAGACGAGCGGGTGGAAGCGCGCCAGATCGAGGACAGGGTAGAGACCACGTTCCCGTGGAAAGACCAGAATGGCCTCAAGGTGGTCGTTGATCTAGGCAACCCGACAATAGGCGAGCGGTTAGCAGACAAGCGAAATAAGGAAGTCATCACCGAGGTAGTGGACTTCGGCGAAGGCGGGTTCAAAGTGGATATTCTCCTCAACGAGAAGCCAGACACCAACCGCTTCTGCTACGCCATCGAAGGGGCGGAGGATTATGACTTCTTCTACCAGCCGCCTCTCACCGAGGACGAGATCGCCGAAGGCGCCGAGCGACCGGAAGAGATCGTCGGCTCCTACGCTGTCTACCACAAGGAGCTGAAGAACCATCGTGTCGGCAGCGAGAATTATGCCACCGGCAAGGTGATGCACATCCCGCGCCCCCAGGTGTGGGAGCTTAATGACGAGGAGAACACAAAGGAGTGGGCCGAGCTGTCCTACGAAGGTGGCGAACTTTGTGTCACGGCACGTCAAGAGTTTATTGATGAAGCGGAGTACCCTGTACGCATCGACCCTACGTTTGGGTATACCTCCTTAGGAGCAAGTGAAACGCAGATACAAGCAGACCGTCATCATGGCCGCATCGGTACCGTTGTCGGAAACGGCGTTATTGATTCTGTCTCCTTTGGAGTCCGCAAAGATACGAATAATCGCAACTTCCAAGGTGCTGTTTACGACAGTGGTTTAAGCTTGCTATCTCCTCAGTCTGGAGCTGTGAGCATAACCAGTACAGTGATGCAGTTTCGGACGGCCAATATTTCAAGTGGCCCCACAGTTTCCGCTGGAACCTACTATGCGGCAGTATTAGTAGATGCCGCCGCCACCACTAATAGCGTGTACAGAGCCTACGATGCGGGCGGCGTCAGTGGTGACTCGATCACAACGACTGGCGTTTATCCAACATGGCGCAACCCTTTTGCGACCGTGACTAACGAAACGGACATCTTCTCCATATACGCCACCTACACCGCCGCCGCATCATCCAACCGCCGCATCATTATCACGCAATGACCTAATGTATGACCGAATTTAACAAGGAAGCCAACGACCTGCTACACACGCAGATTTTCACGCTGCTTGGTGAAATTAAGACGCAGACGACTGAACACAACCATCGTATGACAAAAATGGAAAAATGGCGCGAGCGGGCGCACGGCATGTTTGTCGCTTCCAGTGTCTTTATGGGCGTGGTTATCCTGCCCATCTTCGGGTGGGGTCTTTGGCTTTTGGTACAAGTTCAAGGCCAAATGGATAATCCACCAACGACTAGAGAAGAAGTAGTCAAGGCTTTGATCGAGCTACAAGCAGAAGCGGAGAAGTTGATGATTGACCAAGTGGGCGTTGAGGGCGGTGTATAATTATTAGGAATGAAAGTAAAAATCTATACCACGAATAACTGGTTCAAGAAGGACTTGCCCTTTATCTCCGAGTGCGTTTCTAAAGCCGGGGTTACGGCCGACATAGAAGTGGAGAAAATCAAGCTCCCCGCATTACCAACGATCATCGAAACAGATGGAGGCGTTATGCCCGATTGGGAGTGGCTTCGAGAGAACGTGTTTGATCCAGGTTACAGCGCTGTATGCCTCCACATTACCAGGAAGGAGCGAGATCGCTTCGGCCTTCAGATCAGCCCTACCCAGGCACTAGGAGGCTCGTATCACGTCGATCAAGACAACGTGCTGGACTTCCTGGTAATCGCCGACAAAGGCTTTAAGGCCATCGGCTACCCGTTCGACAACTTCACCCGCATCTTCCTGCACGAGCTAGCGCACGGTTTCGATCATTGGTCCTTCGGCTGGCCGAACGTCAACGTCCATCACTTCGACTACGATCTAAAGCAGATACACAACATCTTCGCCCTCTACGACTATGATAAAATGTCTATAACTCGAACACTCAGAATGGTCCTAATCGAAATAATCAAACGGCTATGGCGCTAAAATTTTTGTATCAGCCGGTCTCCCCGTTTAAGATCAATCAGCGTTTTGGCGAGAACTCGGCTTGTGTCTCCACCGACGGCCGAAACAAGGTTAAGAGTTGCACGGGGAAAGCCCCAGCGGGCTACAAGAAGCTCTATGGCCCGCAAGGACACCTTGGCCTCGATCTAAAGGCAGGCCACGGCCAGGAGGTCTACTGTACCCTTACCGGCGTGATCGAGAGCATAGACACCAATCCCCGTACCGGCTTGGACGTGCGGATCGTCTCAACGATCGGAGGCCGCACGTTCCGGCACATCTATGAGCATTTGCTCGGCTACCAGGGCAAGATCGGTGATACGATCATTACCGGCCAACTCGTCGGCTGGGCGGATAACACAGGATGGTCAAGCGGGGATCATCTTCACTTCCAGTTGGAGGAGTGGAAAGGCGGGAAGTGGGTGGCTATCGACCCTGAGCCTTTGATGTTCAACATCTTCGCTCGCAACCAGCTATTCCATGATTCCCTTTTGAAGTGGATCAAGGAGTTTTTAGCAAAGCACGCCGACAATCTGGCTTACGGATTGCGGTCTAACAAAATCACCTAATATGAAAGAATACTCGTTTAGAAAGACGCTTGGTAAAGGAGTGACCAGCGGTTTGATCGCACTGGCCGCTTTGGTCACTTTTGCGGGAATGAACGACATCTCGCTTTGGGCTTTGATCGAGGAATACGTGAAGCCGCTGGTTGGCTCGATAACCGTCGGTGGCTTAATCGCAATGGCGATCAACTACACTAAGTTTCACCTTATTTCAAAGTACGAATAGTCTACTGGCTGGGTAGTACGCGACAGAACGGCTATCTGGTGGCCTTTCGAGGGTAGCTACGGCGCTGGGCAGACCTCCAAGAAAACGACGCTCCCGTAGCGGCGAATATACACAGAAAGCGGCGGCTCTCCATATTTGCCCGCCGCTTTCGTTGTACAATAGTAGAGACAGTTACGGCTAGGAGATACCAACCAAGAGAAATGGCTCATCTTATGGAAATCACTCACACTTATCCTTTTGCTCACCCCGCTATTCGCTAACGCTTACGATCCGGCGAACTGTTGGAGCTACGTCACAGAACGCATTAACCGCACCATCCCCGCCGCTGTTCTCTTAGCGAACGCCACCACCACGCCAACGGTAGGAAGCGTGGCAGTGATGCGCTACGAGAAGCAGGGACTAGACCACTTCGCCTACGTGGAGGCCATCACTGATACTCTCATTCTGATTAGTGAAACGAACTACAAGGCCGGAGAGTTCTCCTACCGTTTCCTGCCACCCGATTATCCCCATCTGATCGGCTTTGCCGACCCGAAGCTGATAGAATAGAAATGCGGTGGTGGACTCCACCACGACGCGATCCGCAACAGCCGCCGAAAGGCGGTTTTTGTGTGCTTGACGTTCCCCTTTTATTGATTTCTGATACCGCTATCCACATCCCTTTGTCTTGCGGCATTTGCCGCGCTGTGTATAATACTAGTATTAACAATTAAGAGCATCTATGGAGATCAGATTTAGATTAGACAAAGCCGAAACAAGAAAACTCATTGATTCTGCCATCGCACGATCAAAGAGCGAAGGCAAGATGATGACGGCACACCAATTTTGCAAGACAATAACTTTAGAAAATATATGAGCCTCTATCTACACGACTACAACGGCAAGCCCCGTTTAGAAAACATCCCAGACGAAAAAGAAGAACACATACTCGCCACCATCGGCTTCGCAAGCCTAGTGGCAGTCGGAGTAGCAGTGTTTATTATCAGCCTATTCATCTAGTTATGTTTGAAGAAGACGACGGCGGCAATGACTTCGGATACGACGAGATCGCCCAAGACCCCGATAATTGCAAGGTATGAATTTCGCAGATAATCCCTGCCAAAACATTCAAGTTGAACGAGCTGAGCCAACCCTTTCTAAAACGTTCACTCGTTTAATGGCTGACGCTATCGGCAGAAGTGAAGCGGAGACAAAAACATTATTCAATATCAAATAGTTTATGGGGAAGAAACTAAAGACCATACAGTACCAAGGAAAAGATTATGCCCAGGTTGCCGAACGCTTGCGAGCCATCCACGGCGACCACAAGGACTTCGATATTCTAACTGACTTCAAGCTCAACGAGGCCGGTAACGTCACCTTCAAGGCTACGCTCATCATCCGTGACAAGAAGGGCGCGGAGGGTCCGGTGACATTCAACGGCCACTCACTCGGCAAGAACGGCCAGGTCAAGGCGTTCGAGAAATTGGAAACCATCGCAGTGGGCCGCGCTCTGGCCTTTGCCGGATATCACGCAGACGGCGAGATCGCATCAGCCGACGAAATGAAAGAATACTCCAACGAAGTCGATCAGGAAGCCGTGTTCGAGGGCATCGCCGCTATCCAAGCCGCCAAAACTGTGAAGGAGCTGGAGAAGGCTTATAAGGCGCTTCCGCTGGCAGTCCAGCGTTCAAAGGAGATCATTGACGCCGGGAAAACCAGAAAGCACGAGATAACCACCATCACCTAATTATGCGAATACTGGACATCGAGCAGGGTACAGACGAATGGCTAGAGGTTCGCAACGCCGTCATCACCGGCACTCGCTTAAAGCAGGTTCTTGGGAAAGCTCCAAAGACCTTGCTTTACGAGCTGATTGCCGAGCAACTTGCACCAGCAAAGGAGCGTTCAGCAAACGAAGCGATGGAGCGCGGGAGCGAGTTAGAAAGCGATGCCCTTGCTTTGTACGAGCTGACCACCGGCAACAGTGCCGATCAAGTGGGGTTTGTTCTTCACGAAACCTATGATTGGTTAGGCGTTTCACCGGATGCCTTGGTGGAAGTGAAAAAGCATTACAGGGGCGCTGTTGAAATCAAATGCCCCGACACCAACACGCACATCAAATATCTCATCGAGGGTAAAGTTCCGACCGAATACCGCGCTCAGGTGCTTCAATATTTCCTTGTATGCGATACCGTTGAGTGGCTTGATTTCGTCAGTTACGACCCGCGTATATCGCTACCAGAGTTACAGCTATTCATCGTTCGAGTGACCCGCGAAGAACTTGCCGACGAATTGGCAGTGGCAGAAGGTAAGTTGCTGACGTTCAGAACCAAATGGGAAGAATTAACATCTAAATACATTTTCTAATATGGAGAAAGACCGAGAACTAGGCGCACTGTGGATTAAGAACGGTTCAAAAGGCACGTATATGACTGGCAATATCAAGATCGGTGATACCGTCACAGAGATCGTCTGTTTTACTAACCAGCACAAGAAAGACGCAAAACATCCCGACTGGCGTATTCTGCGATCAGTGCCAAAGGAGCAAGCCGAAAACGCCTTGCCGCAACGGGACAGTGAAATTAATCCAGCTGACGTACCTTGGTAGTATGAAAACCACTCAAACCAACTGGATACGCGATCAGCTCCTAAAGCATGGAGTAGTTACGCGAAACCAATGCCTAGAACGCTACATCAGTCGAGCCGCAGCGAGGATTAACGACCTCAAACGTGCTGGCTTCCAAATAGAAGGCCACAGTGTAAAGACGGAGTACGGAAGGGACTTTGAGTACCGGCTTATAAGCAAAACTATCAGCGTATGAGATCAATCAAATTTAGAGCGTGGGACAAAGGACATAATGTGATGGACTACGATGTTCATCTAATTCGCCCTGATGAAATCGACCCCGATGGCTGTTTCGCAGACGTGGTTGAGCATCCCGAGGACTATGCACTCATGCAATTCACCGGCCTCCACGACAAGAACGGGAAGGAGATTTATGAGGGGGACTTGTTGAAGACACGACAAGGAACCACTGTCGTTTATTGGAAGGATGCGTCGTTCAAGACAAACCACATCAACACCATCCGAACGCTGAGCCATCTAATGACCAAGTACCAGGTTGAAATCATCGGCAACATCTACTCCAACCCCGAACTTATCAACACCCCTAATCAGTAGCACAACGTTACAATTGGGTAATGAAAATTACCCTATTGGGAGAGCCAAAAAGCACCAGCCACATCTATCACTACCACTGCAAATTCGGCAGACCCAGCGGTTATATGACCGCCGATGGAAAAGCCCTCAAAGAGAGCTACCAGAGGCAAGCAAAGAGCCAACATCACGGCAAGCCTATCACCGGCCCTATCTCAATCTCGGTAGTCCTTTATTTCGGCACCAAGCGCAAAGCCGATTGGGATAACTACCACAAGCTCTCAATGGACGCTCTCACCGGCATTGTTTGGGAAGATGACGCGCAGATCGTAGAAGCGACTGTTCGCAAGGAGTACGACAAACAGCACCCACGCATAGAAATTACCATTGTATGACCAATCCAATCCTTATCCGTCGTAACGACACTAGCAATCTACGGCTCTTAAACGACCTAGATCAGCAGACAGAACGAGCAAATCGAGCAGAAGACATCGTAGCTCTTTACCGCAGACGCTTTGCCCTGATGTGGAAAGAGGACTGGTTTAAACAGAACTACCCGAAGCTGTTGGAGAAGTTATAAGTTAACACCCCCTCAGACGTAACCCTAGATAAAAGTAATTAGTATGAGAGAAATTAAATTTAGAGCGTGGGACGATGAGACGAGAACAATGGCGTTTTTCCCATCGCCATACATAGAGGGAAATGGACACCTATATTTCAGTAAGCTTGTAGACAGTCCAAGCGAGGTTTGGACAGACGGAACAGCAATTGGGCGAACTATCCACCTTATGCAATTCACTGGCCTCAAAGACAAGAACGGCAAGGAGATTTATGAGGGGGACATTGTGAAAAGTGAAGCATGGTCGCCTTCAACCTACGAGGTCGGTTTTAGAGAAGGTGCTTTCTGCTTTTACCGAGAAGATAGCCTCTATGCCAACAACCCAGAATACCTCTTTAAGTTTGAAATCATCGGCAACATCTACGAGAACCCAGAGCTAATTAAATAACCACCCTATGTCTACTAAACCACTAAAGAAGACGGTGAAGGCTTGGGCTTTAATACAAAGCGATGGTTATATACCTCCAGCCTTTAACCACGCGCATAACGTTTTTCAACCAAGCGTCTACACGACCAAGGAAGGTGCTCAAAAAGTATCGGACTATGTAGAAACTGGAGCTGACCGTTTAAAAGTCGTTGAGTGCGAAATTATCTACTCCCTCCCCCTACAACCTAAGAAGAAAATGAAATGAAAAAACATCAGGTAGAGATTGAACTTAAAATTGACGGTGAACTAGCAAATGCACGTCTATTTCAAGGACTGACAGGAGAAGACGTGAAGGCAATTCAGCATCAGTTTAACGAAATCACCCTATGACCACACCTACAAAGACCCAGTGTTGCAAAGCGTGCCACGACCCGATTAAGAACTCGGACTCGTATCGTTGCGATAACTCCAACTGTCCCTGCCATCAAAAGAGCGTGGGGGAGATAGAAGAAAGCCACGACATAGATGCAGCCATAGATAGGTTAACAGAGCTAGGTTTTGCGGAACTCTACAATCAAGAACTAGGAGCTATTGATGTATTGAAAATAGTTCACGAAGCCCTAGACCAACGTGAGCGTGCTGTTAGAAGCGAGATTCGGCAATTAGTAAAGGAAAGTTTCTGGCAGTGTCCTATTCACGATGATTTAGACCCTGTTGAATGCAAAGAGTGCGCTCAGGCGGCAGAAGTCAATGTAGTCCTTGTACCACTCTTACAAGCCCTTAATAACCAACCTGAGGTATGAAAAAATCTAAAATACTAACCACACTGTCGTTATTCTTCACTGGCTTTGGCGCGGTCTACTTCGTACTTTCTCTTTTTCATCAAGGTTTCGGTATGGAAGCAGGCTTGCTCGCGATGATATTAGGGGAGTTAATAGATGTACCTAAATATAAATGAATCTATGAAACCAGACCCACTAGTAGAGAAGTTCGCCCAAGAGCTATCGGAGAAGGTTCATCACTACGCAACTCCCAACCAGTACGTTGACGGAAGTGCAGAACAAAAAGCCTACCTTGACGGAGTAAGTACCGCTATGGGAATGGCATATATTGATTTAACAGGCTCGCCTAAATCAAAAGGAATGGTGCAGACTTTAATTGACGCCCTTACCAAAGGTGCTGACATTACCGTATGTCCTATTCACGGAAACGCCGAGTGCCACGTTGAGCCGAGCCATCTCTGTTACTTAAAAACATTCGATGCCAGTCCTAGATGTAACTGTGCTTGCACCTGCACCCCTCCCCTCACCACTAAGGAGGATGGTAATCAAAAATCATTATGAAGCCAATCAGAGGCAAAACCATACACTTCACAGCCCCCGATAAAGAGGGTAGGCAGACTGTATACGACCCCAGTTTAGTTGGCTTCTTTACTCCCTCACACAACGAAATTATCCCAGTTGGTGATTATATTTCTAAGAAACAAGCTAGGGAGGTGTTGAAGAAGTACGAACAGATGCCATTTTCACCTACTACGTTTTCACGTATTAGGCAGTCGCTAGGTTTACCTAACAATGAGGTATGACCACCGAGGAATATCACACTCTAGACCAAATCGCTCTCAAAGAGCCGTGGTTTGCTTCTAGGAACCTAAAAGCGTACTTAGCCAGCCATCCTCCTGTAGACACGCCAGAAGCGATCACAGAGCCTTTGAAGGGCAATCGTACACCGAGCCAAAACGCCGCTATCCACAAATGGCTGGAGCTTTTGGCCGACGAGCTGGATAAGAACGGCCACACTGTCCAGAACATTGTTGAGCGTATCAAACGGGCCGAGATCAGGCCGAACAAGACGGTTCTGAAAGAAGTCTTGTGGCGACCCTACCAGATCGCCGCACTGGGCAAGGAAAGCACCACCGAGCTTACAAAGTTCGAGGTGGATAAAGTGTATGAAGGACTTAACAAGTTCATCAGCCAAGAGTTTGAGCTACACGTTCCCTTTCCATCAGACCCAGACAAAGGCAACGATCTGATTAAAGCAATCGACAAGGCCAAGAATATGGAGTACCCCGAAGACATCTACCAAGGCCAGGAAACAGGGACGTTCTAGTTATCCCCAACATCTGCCTGTTGTGTTCATTCTCGCTTCATCGGTATGCTATCTTTAAATTACTCCCTCGGAGTGACCGGAAAAACACCAGGCGCAAACTTCGGAAACTCCATTGTGACGGTGGCTTGATGTAGCAATATGTCAAGCTCCGGTCAGAGTGGAGTTTTTCTATGGCCTCCCCACAAAAAGAGAACGGGTATACCGCAATAGCAAATGAGCTTCTTGAGCGTCTTTGCTATCCTGGTATCAACGGTAGCGAATATAGAGTTATTCACTTTATTATTCGCAAGACGTACGGTTTCCAAAAAAAAGCAGATAGAATATCACTATCACAATTCCAAGCCGGAACGCTTATGGAAAGAAAACAAGCTGTCGAGACAATCAAATCTCTTTTAGAGAAACGCATCGTCATTAAAGATGGTGGAATTTATAAACTCAACAAGAACTGGGAGGACTGGGTAGTGGGCAAAAGACCACTAGTAAAAGGTAGTGGGCAAAAGACCACTCCCGCTAGTGGGCAAAAGACCACCAAAGGTAGTGGGCAAAAGACCACATACAAAAGAAAGAAAGAAACTATTACAAAAGAAACTAGCAGGGAGGGGGTGTTTGACCCATTAGGAGCCGACATCATCAAGGCGTTCGAGGAGATCGACCCGAAGAACAAAACCTACTACAACAACACCACTCAACGAGCAGCTTGTGACTTCCTACTGTCGGAGTACGGGTTAGAGGAGGTGATGAAGCGGATATCGGTACTCACTCAAACCAACCGCTTGCCGTACTTCCCCACGATCACCACTCCCGTTCAATTGCGTGATAAGTGGGTACAGCTTCAAGGGTCGGTACAGCGTAAACGGTTGGAATTATCAGCACCATCTGTCGTAAAAATATGACAAATCTAGACATCAGACGTAAGTGCATTTTGATTAGAGGTGACGTGGAACTGTGGGTAGCCGAAGAACGAGCTAAGGCCTTAACCGACGCCCTAGAAGCCAACAAGCTCCCGAAATTCGTGGATATTGACGGCCAGCTCGTAAACTCGTTTGAAATTCTCGGCGTTTTTACTCCCGAAGCGATGGAGGAACGAATGCGCCGCAAGAACGGTCAATGGCGCTGTCTCAAAGGAAAGTGGCACGACCGAGGTAACGTATGCGAGTGCGTCGAGCGAAAAGAGACAGTTACAGCTCACGTTGAAGGCATCGGCCCTGTCACATACAAGCGGTGATGTTGCGACTAACCAGCGACTAAGGTCTGGCTAGATGTCCGCTAAGTCATTGAAAATGTTTGGCTGGGGAACCTGGATTCGAACCAGGACTAACGGAGTCAGAGTCCGTAGCCGCAATCTCCTCATACCACACCATACCAACCATAAAGCCCATATTTTTCAACACTTTCTGTGTTATAATGTCTCCATACCTGTTCATTGAAAATCACCGTAAATCGGCACGTTTCGGAGACTAAAATGAGACTAACTGAGCTTGCAATCGACCGGATTAAACCACCGGCCACGGGTCAGAAGACCTATTTTGACGACGTGGTACGCGGGCTAGGTGTTCGCGTATCGCAAGGCGGTTCCAAGTCCTTTGTCGTGATGTTTGGCGAAAAGCGCCAACTCAAGAAACTAGGCAGATACCCCGAAAAATCACTCAAAGACGCCCGCACAGACGCTATCGCGTTTCTTGCGGCGCCTAAGCCCATCAGCGGCAAGATCATCGCTGCTGACGCTATCAAAGACTTTCTGACGCATTGTGAAACTAAGACCAGCCCTCGCACCAAAGCAGATTACGAGCGCCTGCTAGATCGGCATTTTCCAAAAGGGCGACTGGCGGCTATCACCCGCCATTCACTTCTCACGAAATTATCTGGCCTATCGGCCACTCCAGGCGAACAGTCACACGCTTCAACAGCGTTCAACGTCTTTCTCAATTGGTGTGTCACCAACGGCAAAATCCAAGCCAACCCGATTGCCGGTATTCGTGGCATCGGCCGGATATCGCAGAGAGAACGTGTCTTAACAGACCAAGAGCTGACCACCATCTATAAAAAGGCCCAAGGCTATGGGCATCCGTTTGGTAACATCGTGCTTCTTTGCATCCTTACCGGACAGCGCAGATCGGAGGTGGCGAACTTCCGTCGTAGCTGGATAGCAGAAGACACAATCACCATTCCCGCCGAATATACGAAAAATCGGCGGGAACACACCTTTCCGTACTCAAACATCACGAAAGCCGTCATCGCAGAGATACCGAATGACGATGATCGTTTGTTCAAGGGCAGGGGAGACAACATCTGGAATGGGTGGAGTAAGACAAAACTCGACTTTGACCCGCTTGATGCTCAGTGGCAATTACACGATCTGCGCCGTACATTCGCTTCTAAGCACGCCGGAATAGGCACACCCGTACATATTGTCGAAAAGCTCTTAAATCACGTTTCTGGTACGTTTTCAGGCGTTACTGGGGTATATAACAGGCATACCTATCTCACAGAACAACGTCAGGCTGTTCAAAAGTACGAAAATCATCTACAGTCCCTTTTGTCCACTAGTGGCTAACCACTGGCGGCGTTGCGCAATGCTCCCAGCATCGGGAGAAGTGCAATGTCAATCAGACCCCTGCTTGTGGACTTTAGTGGCCTAAAGAAGATGGGATGGCCTTACAGCAAATCCCATACAGACCGGATGATGCTGACGACCGTGTTGCGAACTACTGGTTCTCCGCGCAAAGGAACCTATAGGGAATGGGTTGAACCCAACCCTCGGCCCTTTCCAAAGTGCCGGAAGCTCGGACACTATCCCAGCTCGCCAAAGGTGTGGGTAGTAACTGAAGTCCTCGCATACTTAGAGGCCCTCGGTCTAAGCGTGAGCGAAGACTGGTACGCTCCTGACAAGCCGATGGAACAGCGCAAGCTCGCCCAACGGTAGCCGGAAGCGGGCGGCGGTTCCAACCCGCCGCCTACCCTATTTACTTTTCCACAATGCTACAATAACCACAGAACCCCGCACCCTAGGAGGCTACCGTGGCAAAGAACATTGCAGAAGAACTAAAAGAGCTTGAAGCCGAAGAAGCCCGCATCCGTGAGCGCAAGGCCAAGCTCCAGGAATCAGCCAAGGCCGAAGCCCTCGCCAACGTCAACAAGGCACTCGAAGAACTAAACGCACTCGGCTACGACTACCGGCTGGTAGAAGGCAAGCAGGGCAAGGCATCCACTCCCCGCACCCCTTCCACTGGCACCCGTCGCTCCGGCATCCGTGACGAAGTGCTGGACGCTATCAAGGCCACTACTGACGGCATCTCACCGGCAGATATTCGCGCCAAACTCGGCATTGGCAGCGATGATAAGTCCGGCGCACAATCCGTTGCCAACGCTCTATCTGCCCTCAAGAAGCAGAACAAGATCGCTGATAAAGACGGCCTTTACATAGCCGCCTGACCAGACACAATCCTACCCAGCCCGCATTACCAGCGGGCTTTTTCTTTGTCCAAACGTGTTCGTTGACGCCGCTATCGCCTATGCCCTTATGAACGAACACCGCTATCGCTATTTTGTTTAACCTTTCCAATACCTTTCCGCTCGTCTTAACAGCCGACTTCCTTCTCTCTGACTTTCTTCCTTATCAGTCTTAAAGCTAACGTCGGCGGCGCTACCGCTTGCCGATCAGACAGAAGGAAGTCGGCTCTACGCCGAGCGGATACACTACCTACCGCCCTATGCTACCGACAACCATTCACCGTGCTACAATTCCAAAACAGTGCGAGAAAATCGCCAAACTGAGAAAAATTCTAAAATTCCAAAATGGACACAAAAATCGAGAAATCAGCTAAAGACCAAAACGCCTTCGCCTTCGATTTACCGGCCGTCAACGCACCGAAAGCCAAACCACGCATACACTTTGCCGGACAGAGTGTTTGCACCGCTTGTGAAGGCTGAACTTTCCGCTATCGCGGTTCTAAAGGACACGATTGGACAAACCGTGTCTTAAATGGCTTAACACGGCCATATTCTTGACAGTTCGCTATCGCTTGATAGACTGGTTGAAGTAGTGAAGTGATACACCATTAAATCTTTTCGCTACTTTATAAGCTCATTCAAAACTGAATATGAAAACGACAAAAGTGCAGGCGATTGTTCGTCTGCTCTCCGACCGTGGCGGCTCCGCTACTTGGTCAGACATCTACGAGAATATTGGAAAATACCGAAAAGGTGCTAAGACTTCCGAGTTCTGGAAAGAAGGACTAAGAGGAGTTGTTTACAGGGAAATCCGCGCGGGCCGAACATTCAAGTTCGCCGACAAAGGTATAGGAATAATCTCACTTCTATAGCTCTATGGAAAAGCAAACCTACGAAGCAATGCAACTGCTTATGTCGAAAATAGAGCGGTACGTTTTGCACGCTACATACCAAGAGGACACACGGGAGGCTTTCGCTCTGGTGAAAGAGTGGATGGACAACGTGGCGAAGATAACTTGCCCCCATTGTGACGCGGAACTTCACTCTCGTATGCTCGATGTAGACGGCACAAATTTAGTAGAAACCTTGATGTGTTTGGAGTGCGGTTATGGCACGCCAGCACTCGTTTAACTGACACCAACAAAGTATGAAGTCCTACAAAGTCACAGTACACATCGTTCCTTGGGAGTTCTATGTAGAGGCGTCCTCTGCCGAGGAAGCGGAAAAGACGGTAGCGGGTTATACCAACCTGCCCTATGACCAAGACGAGATCGCACGGATAGAAGTAACCGATAAAAGTATTAGCCTTCAAATATGAACCGAGAAATCAAATTTAGAGCGTGGAACACAGTTTGTCCGGATTGCGGAAGCCCCATAGACCAATACTATATGTCCTGCTCCAGCGCTAAATGTGACTACACCGCTTAACAGAAAAAGAGAAAGCCGACTACCACAGTCGGCTTTTTGCTTTCTCGCCTTATGCTATAATGGACCTAGCTGTCATCCAGTACGCCCGTCAGAGACAGGCGCCAATATGTTCCTACCATTCTTCCGAATGGCGTACTGGATGACAGGTGGTTTGTTGAAATGTGGAAGTGGCGGAATAGGTAGACGCTAGGCGGGTTCGATTCCCGCAGGGGGTCGGTATATCCCCTCTGGTGAGCGAGAGTACCGTGAAAAACACTCTTGCAAGGTGACTATACGAGTTGCACTCACCATTTATGGTGACGGCCTCGTCAAATCCTTGCCTTCCACATTTCAACAAATGACCAAAGCTCCCCCACACAGCGTCGTTAGATTAATGGTTCTAGCGCCGCGCTGTGAGGGCGTTTTCTTGCGGCAGAACAAATCGTGAACATTTTTCGCGGTACAATAGGTCTAGGCGGTTCCTTGATGCCAGCGTCCCATCGGCCACGCCTCACGGACAAGAGACAGGCATTATGCGGCGTTGGCCTTAATGAACACCCACGTATTCGGCGGGCAGGGCAAATCAACCCTGCTTATTCAGCATTCTCTTGAAGCTCTGGAAACCGGCGGCGTTCTTTTCGTTGACCCCAATGGGGATGCCGCCGATACCTTTCTTTCACACATTCCCAAAGAGAAGGAGGTTTTAATTATTGACCCGACTGACGTTGATTATCCAGTTGGTTTTAATGTCCTTTACGATGTCCGTAACAAGCCACTATTGGCGTCCTTAATCCTCTCTACTGTAAAAGCAATTTGGAAGTACGACACGATTGCAACGCCGGTTCTTGACCGCACGCTGTACAACACGCTGGCCGCACTTTTGGAATTTCCTGGTGCCAGCCTTCTACACATCGAGCCTATGCTAACGGACAAGGCGTTTCGGGAGCGTGTCCTTGAATATGTCTCTGACCCTATCCTTAAAAGAAAATGGCAACACTGGAACGCCAAAAAGGAAAAGGATTGGGAGCTGCTCATTCAGTCCACCGAAAACAAGGCAGGGGAGTTCTCGGAAGACCCCCGCATCCGTAATATCATCGGCCAGAGCGTCACCAGCTTTGATCTTAGACGCCTGATGTTCGAGCGTGCGGTAATCGTTCTTAAACTGCCCCAGGGCCAGCTAGGGCAGAAAACCACGCTGTTCGGTTCTCTCTTTCTGGCGTACCTTTTATCCGTCGCCTACGAGCGCAAAGGTATCTTTCCCTTTCACGTCTTCATAGATGACGTGCAACACTTTGATACACCAATTCTTCGGCATCTACTGTCCGACAGCAAGCGGCACAACCTTCACGTCACCGTGGCTAATCAATATCTGGCCCAGCTCTCACCGGAACTGAAAAGCGCCCTGATCGGCTCCTGTGACCGGAGAATTACCTTTCGCTGTGGCATCGAGGACAGCGCCTATCTGCGTAATTCTCTGCCCGCCGATAACACCGTGGCCCTGCACGAGCTGGGAGCGTTTGAAGCGGTATTTTACGACAACAAGGTGAAAAGCCTGATCGAAGCAAAGTCCCTAACCAAGCCACTGCCGAGGGGAAGTGCCAAACGGAGAAAGACGCTTGTGGCACAGTCTAGGCGGCGTTATGGTAGACCACGCGTGAAAGTGGAGCGTGAGATCGCGGCGCTCTAGGGGGAGTGATGGAAGGTTTCTGGATAGCATTTTTGTTCTCCGTCATTGGAACGGCGGTGTTTATTCTCGCCTATATTCTCTGGGCGAAGTGGTACGACAAAAGAGAGGGTTTAAGAAAGCGACGTAGGCGCTAACAATGCCGTACATCCTGCTGACACCTTATGTAGCATCTTTTCTGCTGTTCCTTCTGATCACTGGCCCTTTTGCCGGAGTAGTAGCAGTTGTCGTTTTGGTTCCTTTTTTTGGTGTTTTTCTGTCTGGCTGGTTACTGCTTGAATTACATCGTTCGTTAGACGGTACGGCGTGGCAGAGGCGTCACGTCTTGCATTTTTTCTCAGCCTTCGCGCTGATGTCGGTGTTTCTGATTTTCGGCGTGTTTGCGAACGAGAAAAAAATAGAACCAGCAAAGGCATTGTTCTGGTCTGGGTATTTCTTGATGATATTTCCTATCGGTTATCTAGTTTTCCGATGTAGAAGACCGGAATGGAAGGGTATAGAACCGGAAGCCCCGAAAGAGGACGAGTTAACCCCTCCAGTGGAGGAGCAGTATGTAGATTGGATACTAAACCACAAACCATCACTTCCCGATGCCGCGAAAGCGGAATACTTGAAGGCCGCCCAAGAAATAGTAGCGTGTTATGAAGCTGATCGTCTCACTCCTACTGAAGATCAGCTCATACTCGCCCGCCGAGAACGGCAGACGTTTCTTAACATTGGTCAGGTTAAGTACAAGTTATATGAAGAATACAAGACACTGGTTGAAAACCTGCCTAAGCCTGACGGATTTCCACCTTTTCCATTGCTACCCGTCACCTCTAAGATGCTCAAGGCGTTAAACCAGCTTTACGAAAATCTGGTGCCGATCTTACCGTGGTCTTACAAGGCTAAGGCAATCGGCCGGATTCTGCCGGAAAAGGAATACGAATCTAAACGAAAGGAGGTGGACAGGTTCTTGGAAAAACAAAGAAAGACCAAAGACGATTTTGAATACTCACTGCTTGGTAGCAGGATTGATGAGATTCTAAAAACTTTAGCGGCTAGCGACAAAGCAAAGCAGCTAGAGAACCAGAAGAGACATTTTTTACATCATACTCCTTTCGCCAACTTCATTGATGAACTGCCGCAGATACGAGACGGTGAAGTGAGGTTTGAAAGCACGTTTATTCTAGCTCCGCCAAGATCCGGTAAATCAACCCTTCTTAACTACCTCATCGACAACGATCTTGGTTATCTGTCACGAAATGTGTCCATCATCGCTATGGATCACAACGGCGATTTTTTGGAGAGCTGGCTGAAACATCCCCACTTCCACCCTGATAATGGCCGCTTTCTTGATCGGCTTGTTATCATCAAGCCCTCTACTGTGAACCCAATAGCCCTCAATCCCTTTGAGTACGGCCGCCGGAGAATTAAGAACGCCACGGGGGATGATCGTGCCGAGCTGACCACCCAAGCGATTGAGCTACTGACAGACGTATTCTCGGCGGTAAAAGAAGGCTCCGCTTTTTCCAAAAGACAGAGCTTGGTTTTCGGTCATTGTGTCCGACTGTGTATGGCGATTCCGAACTCTAGTTTGCAGACGCTTTACGACATTATGAAAACAGCCAGCGTGGAGCCGTATCAGGAGTACGTTGCCACGCTTGCAAAAGGTTCTCAGGATTTTTTCCAAGACACGTTTCCGAAACTAAAAAAGGTCTTGGATGAGGAGCTGTTGTGGCGGGTTCAAGCGGTAGTGCAGAACGAGACCTTTGCGCCAATGGTGAACGCACCGGACTGCAAGCTGGATTTCCATTCGCTACTGGAAAAAGGCTCTTTCATCCTCATTCACTGTGATCGGACGCTTTTAGGCAAAGAGGGTACGGCGGTTTTCGGCCGCTTAATGATGGCTCTAGTTCGGCTGGCGATGAAGGCACGGGATAAGACACAAATACAGGCCCGTAAGCCTGTCTATTTCTACATTGACGAGATGCAGGAGTTTTTCGACAACGACCCGCAAGTAAACAGTATGATAAACGACGTGCGGAAGTCTCGACTGGCTTTGACCTTCGCTACCCAGCGGCTCAAAAACATCACGGACGACACCGTGAAGGACGCTCTGTTATCGTGCGGTATCCTCCTGGTTCGACCCACCAACGAAGACGCTATCACGGTAGGCCGCTATATGAACCTTGACCCCGATCTATTACGTGGCTTGCCGAAGCAGACGTTTAAAATTTCAGCCAGAGACGTGACCAGTCCGGTGAATGCTCCTATCCCCTACTTTGTCATAGACGAGAGGCAAGGACTTACATCAGAGGAACAGAGGCGTACACGAGAGATCGTGGCGGCGAAGTACACGTATAAGCCGGATGAAAAAACACTGCCTCCGCCACCAGACGAACCGGATGACGACGATGATGACGAAATCCGGCCCAGCGGCAAGTTGTAACGCAATCGTGATATTATATTCATAGTACAGCAGGGCGGCTCACCTTAGCCATTCCGCCTCATACCAAACGTATGCGGCTATGCGTCCCTGCGTTACCTCCTTTCTATGGATAAGAAACAATATGGCCGCGGGATGTTCAGAGAACGCCCGCTCCCCGACGAACGGATAGAGCTGAAACCAACCGACCGGCAGATTCGCTGGTTACGGTTCTTGAACTTGCACGGCCCGCTCCCTTCCCAGTACCTCTTTGACCTGGAGGGCGAGAAGACCGACAGTCAGCGCCGAGTGGCCCAGAAGCAGCTCCAGCGGCTTTGGCTAGGCGGCTACATCTATCGCCCACGTTCTCTGTGGGAGACAGCCAACGCCAACTACAACCACTACTGCTACGATCTTGACGACAAAGGCAAAGCCTATCTCAAAGAGAATGACCTGTGGATTAACGCTCTTCGGCCCACTGGTTGGATGGTTCACCAATTATTCGTATCGTGCGTGACGGCTACGATGGACATTATGTGTCAGCGGGAGGGCTACACATACATCCCTCCGCACGAGTATCTTGGTAAACACGAATTGACTGTCAAAGTGGCCTTTGTCGGAAATGATGGCGTGCGGTATCTCAAACCACTCACGGCCGATGCCGTGTTTGCCATTGATTATGGAGACGAGAGTTACCTTGCCTTTGCACTTGAAGCTGATCGAAATAACGAGACCAGCAAATCGAAGTCAAACAACCCCGACCTTAAAACAGACCAGCGTTGTATTCGTCAGTATCATAACTTCATCACAACAAAACAGTACGTCAAAGATTTTGGACGTGATGAGCAATTAGTGATGCTTTTTGTCACTACCACCGAGGTAAAAGTAAGAAGGCTCCTAAAGCGTTTGGAAGAGGAAAAAGCAAAGTTCATATTGATTGGGCTTGTGCCTGAGTTTGATCGACCGTTTAAGCCGCCGGGTTTGTTAAAACACCTCTTTAATGACAAGTGGATAAGGCCAGCAGGGAAAAAGCCCTTCACAATAAAAAAGACAGCCTAGATAAATCTAAGCTGTAGGTGCGGTCGTGCCTGGGGGAGGATGCACGCCGCTATTGTTCGCTGATCCAGTCACACGCCATTTCTGCGACTTTCGCCAGCGTAGGCAGGTCGCCGTGGGAGAACGAATCGCCGTCCTGCCACTTGCCTTCGTTGTCCTTGTAGGCGCGGACGACCGTAACGTTGTGATGTTCGCCGTTCTGCCAAATACTGGCTTTCACATACCCGATGCGAATGGTGTGTACAGGTGCGTTGTTCTTAGCCATTGTACTTCTCCTTTCCAGACATTTGCTGGTGAAACCGTGGGCGAACGATTACCAAGAGGTTCGCGCTCTCACACGGTCATCAACAAACGTCTGTGGTTATAGGCTGGTGGGGAACCGCGCATTTATTTCAGCTACGGATCAGCGTGCCTAGGACACGAACCGCGCGACGGATAGTAGCTTCCTGCGTATTGCTCCGTCCCCCATCAACCTACAACTCTATGGTGTGTTGTCCCCGAAGGGCGATAGGCTAAGGTTTCCAGTTATTCACTTGCTGGGGAAACTCCACGGGACGGAGCAACAACGCTCCGTTTCGACTAATGTCTCATCAGCCGTACCATTTAAGGTAGCAAGTCCAGATGTTCGCAGTAACCTATCGAGCGAACCCACGGGGACAACACACCATCTACTCTAGGTGCTATAATACACCAAGATAGTACAACTAAAAGGAGGAGGCTGTGGGTAACGTCCCGTTCCTAGATTTTACCGCCATACTACTCTCCTACTCGATAGAAGAGTTGATGGATATGACGGGCTTGCCGTTTAAGAAAGATGGCAAGTCGTACCGTTGCGAATGTCCGGTACACAAAGGCGGCAAGCGCAGTCTGGTAGTCACACCCGACCAACCAGACGAAAAGGGGAACGCCGGAGTATTTTATTGCTTCGGTGAAAAAGTAGGTGGTGATCGTGTCGGCCTACTGGCTCACGTTCGCCAATCGAAACCCTACGCCGTCTTCAAAGAGTTAGCGGAAAAAAGGCCAGCCGGACAAAAGCCCGACCAGCCAAAAGGAATGTCCAATAACAATTTCTCCGCAGAGGAGAACAAAGCTCCCGAAGAGAAGGAGACGGGTAGCTCAATGGAACGTGGTTTCCGTGAGCTACCCTATCTTGAGCCAGCACACCCGACCGTAGAAGCATTGGGGTTTCCACCAGAGATCGCCCAGTCTTTAGGTCTAGGTTATGCACCAAGAGGCCACCACAAAGGGCGTTTAGCTCTTCCACTGCGTTTAGCAGATGGCCGCTTGATCGGCTACATTTCACTAGGAAGCGACGTACTGTTGCCTCCTAAGTGGCATCTATAGGCTCCTCACTGGAGCCTTTTCTTTTTCGTTAATAGTTGTGTCGAAATTGTGGCGATACAAGCTAATACTTTAATCGGAAAAACAACGAGCAAATAGGGTGTGGTAAAATGGTGAAAGGATCAACAAGTAGGAGTACATTGAAATGACTCTCGTTCTACATGCGGGCGCTAACCCCGTAGACTACGACGGCCTACGACAGCTCGAAACCCCCGAACCCACCGCCACCCACGTACCCGTACCGCACTTCCGGCTGGTCGATCTCATCTCCCATAGCCTTGGCTACTACGGACATGAGATCACCGAACAGCACTTTGGCGTGACGCCGGACGGTATGCGCTTCTTCGGAGTTCTCACGCTGAAGTCGCCATACACCGGCTACACGGATGTCGTGGGGCTTCGCAACTCGCACGACAAGTCCCTGCCCGTGGGCGTGTCGTTCGGATCGTCGGTCTTCGTCTGTGACAACCTCGCCTTCGTCGGCGATTCCGTCATCAAGACCAAGCACAGCGCCAAGCTGAAAATGCGGCTCCCCGGCCTGATCGGAGAGCTGATCGAGCCTATCGCGGAACAGCGAGAAGCCCAGCAGAAGAAGCTGTCTGTCTATCAGCAGACCGAGCTTTCGGACGACGACGCTGATCTGGCGATAATGCGGATGTACCGCGATGACATTATCAACGTCACTCGCATCGCCGATGTTCTTCGGCAATGGGAGCAGCCGGAGTGCGATTGGGGCGACAAGACCGCCTGGCGCCTCTTCAATGCCACCACCTTCGCTCTGACCGGCAAGGTGATGGAGAAGCCCACCGTCACCACGCGCTTGCACCAAGTAATTGATGGTGTTTGCCAGCGCATCCACTGAAAGGAGAACTCCAATGCTGAACGACCGCATCCGCAAATACCAGGGCGAAGGGCAGCAGATCGAAATGTTCGAGAAGCGTAAGCCTCCCTCATTCTTCTGGCAGAACCTTCCCTATATCGTTGTCGGCATCGTGATCGTGGCACTTTTCGCCACGGCGGCCTGATCGCCGACCAACTACCCGTCATTATTTGGCGGGTTTTTTTTAAAAGTGATAGTTCCTCATAGGCCACCACCACCCCTAATGGCCCACCAGCTCACCCCATACCAAACGGTGACAGCCCTTCTGTTTCCTGTCTCACTGATCTCGCCAACCATAGGAGATCAAAATGGCAAGACGCAGGAAATTCAAGATATTCCGCACAATCCGGCGGGTGCGGAAGGAAGTGAACGCAGCGCGGAGCTACTATCGCCGTCACCGCAAGAACGGCCTGTTCGGACCGATCAAGGTTCACAAGAGCTGGGGGCTGTGATGGCAAGACGCAGAAGGAGAAAGACCGGCCCTGTCAAGAAGCTCGCCCGCTATCTCAATCCCCTCACGGGCATAAAGAAGCGGATCAGGGCCATTAACCGCCGCAGCATCTACCGCACCTGATTTATGGCCCGCCTAGCGCGGGCCTTCTTCCATCAGCTCATCGAGCAGGGCGTGAGCATCGAGCTTGAGACATTGGGCAAAGATCACGAAATCCGCCACGTCCAGCCTTAGCTGTCCCTTCTCAAACTTGGAAATGTACGCCTGAGTGCGGCCGGTGGCTTCGGCCAATTCAGTTTGCGTCATCCCCGCCGCCAGCCGCGCTTCCTTAATCCGTTTACAAAGCCGCGCATTAAGCGGCGAATACAGGGCATTACGCATTCCGTTGAACTCTCTGAAGACAACGGCTGGCGTAAATTCCGGTTGCCAATTATTCCAAACAGTTATATTTCGGTTGGGTTGTTTGAACGGGAGCCGATTAGGGAGGAATGAAAATGTCCGAAATTCTCACGCCAAAGAAGCTGATCCTGTACGCTCTCGCACTGGCCGGAGCCACCGCGATCTTCTTCGTCTTCTTTTTTGAAATCCCACCCGCCGAAGCTAAGACCAAACGGTTCACAATCGAGATACGTTTCGCCGACCCAAAGAACCCCTGCGCCGTGGTTGCAGGAGTGCGCCGGACAAAGAAGATCAAAACGACGGCCGATTCCATCAGATACGCCACCAATAAGCCTCCGGGAATGATCGTCTACTATTTCAAAAAGAATAAGCCTACCTGCGCTCTCATTAGACCGAAGCGTACCCTTTTCTAGCCGCCTCTAAGAGCGGCCAGCGGCGGCAACTATCCACAACCCAGCCCTTCCCAGATCGAGGGCTGGGCTTTTTTATGTTATAATCCATAGCGGTGGCGCAGAGTATCGACCCTCTGTTTAATGCCACCTTTTGCCCGCGCAGGTTCGCCGCGCTCCTCTTGCCCTCAATTTAATGCGTTCAACATTAAGGGAGTGATCCCTCTCCAACCTTATGGCAAGGCGCTCCGTTCAATTCGGAGATCGGGCACATTACAAAGTAATTTCACATAAATGCTCAGAGTACATTCGTTCAACATTGCAGACTATAAAGAAGTCAATGCCCTACTAGCCACATACCCGCTCGCAAAGGGTATGCACATTCTCGTTTCTGACGGCCACGTCATGATCCCATTTGAAGACGGCGATCCAGAGCCACTGTCTGTCCGTATAGCTACTATTAAGGAGCAGATAAACGACCTAGCAGCAAAGAAGGAGATCATTGTTCAATCTCAGATGGTTCTTGAAGCCCTATTAGAAACCAAGCGAGGCCACTTCAACGAACTCAAAGCCAACATCGCCGAGGCAGACACTAAACCTAACGCTAAAGGCAAGGCTCAGGTGCTAAAGGAAATGCGTGCCGTTGAGGCTCAGGCTTCTAAGGCTATCTTCGAGGAAGAAAACCGAGTGCTACTCAACAAGAAGGAGATTGAACGCATGGACATTAATATCGCTATGCTTAACAAGCGCATTGAAGAAATTGGCGATGAAAAAGCCTAAAGTTACAAAGCAAACCTTCTTCTTCGCCACCTCACCAGATGGAAAGATACAGGCGAGAGGGAAGACCGAGAAGGAGGCTCTTAAGCTGTTAGAGGAAGCTATTAAGGCGGCAGAGGTCGCCTAAAGGGTGGGACAAAAGTTAGCCGCTTACAGACCGGCTATAACAAAACCCACTCCATCGTGTTCTGTTTGCAACGGTTAGACGCCACAACGAAAAACATAGGGACAATGCTGGTAATTTAAGTTTCGTACTATTTAAGCCTTCCGGTGAAAGCCGTCCTATGGAGTATCCAGTCTAGCCCGCGCACAAGAGAACGTGATAACAATTATGCCGACCATACGACAGAAAAGGCTAGCTAAAGCCATCATTGATAACGCCGTAGCTGAGAAGCCATTAAACAAGCAGGAGCTAGTGGCTTCTGTGGGTTATAGCGAACTATCGGCTGATAAGAAGGCCACTGAGATTATTGAGAGCATAGGCACTCAGGAGGCCCTGGCTGACTTCGGCTTCACCGAGGATAACGCCAAGATGGTAGTGGCTGAGATATTACTTGACCCTGAGACTGATAAGAACACTCGGATAAACGCCGCTAAGGAGGTGTTCAAAGTGCAAGGCTCATACGCCCCAGAAAAGAAGCTGGTTGGCTCTTTTAACTTAAACGATGAACAGCGAGACAAAGCAAAAAACGCAATCAAGCGTATCGTTAGCTGAGGAGATACTAGACAACGGAGACTTTGGAGAAGTCCGAGCCTTATTTGCTTTCAACAGCACCGATACCGACGAGGAGATATGGATTAAGTTCCGACTATGGTCTAGGTGGTATTTCTATAAGTTCTTCAAGTGTGATGATGCCCCCTTTCACGAAGAAATTGATAAGAACCTAATCGCCCTATACCGGGGCTCTACGTCTACCTTTGTAGACATTGCATTTCGTGGGGCGGCCAAGACCACCAGGACTAAGCTCTTTGTGGCTTTTGTGATCGCCAATGACGAAGAACACACCAGGCGGTTCTTTAAGGTTCTGTCCGCCGACTATGGCAATGCCAAGCAGATCGTGACGGACATATACAACCTCCTCATCAATCGCCGTGTGCAGGAGTTCTATCCCGAGCTATTCGAGAAGACGGTGGAGAAACGCCAAGAGACTATGGCTGTCTTCACTACGGCCACGGGCGTGCGTATGCAGGCTGACTCCGTAGGCACAGACCAGCGTGGCGACATTCAGGAGGAGAGCCGACCAGACTTCATTTGGTTCGATGACTTTGAGACGAGGAAGACGCTCAGATCGGCCGTCACCACTCAGGCGATATGGGACAACATGGAGGAGGCCCGCAACGGCTTAGCCAAGGGCGGCGCGTCCCTATACAATTGCAACTATCTGTCAGAGCGTGGCAACGTCCACAGGCTGGTAGAGAAGCATCGAGACGCAACCCTCATCACGCCGATCCGACAGGGCGGGAAGCCAACGTGGCCAGAGGCGTACACCGTCGAGGAAATCGCCACGATTGAAAAAAACGCCGAGGACTTTGCCGGAGAATATCTTTGCGAGCCATCGGCAGGTGCTGATATCTTCTTTGACCGAGCTACGCTCGATCGCCAGATCAAAAAGACGCCCGTAAAGGTCGTCGCAGACTTTAAGATATTTCATCAATACGACCCGTCACACCGCTATGGTATAGGCGCTGACGTGGCTGGAGGTGTGGGACTGGACAGCTCCACGTCGGTTGTTATCGACTTTTCCACAATTCCTAACAGGGTAGTAGCCACATTTAAGAGCAATACCATCAAGCCAGATGTCTTTGGCTATGAGCTGATACGCGAGGCTGATATGTATGGAAGGCCGATCATTGCCCCAGAGAACAACAAGTTTGATATGTGCATCGGCGTTTTGAAGGCCCAAGGCTACGACAGCATCTACTTTACCGAAGTGAAGGAGACGAGAGCTGGCCTAGCACCAAAAATTCGCACCTTTGGCTGGAATACCAACTCCATGACCAAGCCAAAGATGCTGTTTGAGCTTAAGAAGGCCGTGGAAGACGGGCATTTAGAGCTATCCGACCCTGACCTGATAGCGGAGTTGCGCTCCTACACTCGTGATGACTTGATGGATAAGGATGAGGACGTGCGCCTCACCACAAGGCACTTTGATATACTTATAGCGTGTGCCATTGCCTATCAGATGAGAAATTGGTCGCAGTACAGGACCGAAACAGCACCCTATCAGCAGCCGGAGTTTCAACGTTCTGGCCTTGAATAGCCTATGGAGAACTTTGAACGGATCAAACGCAAGAAGGATAAAGGGCGCTTTACCAGCAGATACTTTCACTCCCGTCTTCAAAGATGTAACGGCAAACATAGCTATCGCACTTGGGAGGAGGCAGAAAAGTTACGCCTTCGTCGTCAGGAAGACGCCGGACTTACACTGTATGCTTACGAGTGTCCACGCTTTGATTTTGTTGAGGTAGTACACTGGCATTTAACCCATAAGCCCCCGAGGAAATGAGTAGCCGAGACGACTATTTCAGATGTAAGGTATGCAAAGGACTTTTTGCGGATAGCGAGTGCATTTTAGACCAGTCTAAAGGACTCCTTTGTCCCCGAGGGTGTGAAGAACCTTACCAGCAACCGGATTATGAAAGTCCATTTAACGGGATATGACTCGTCCTTCCGTTGTCAGCAAGCGATGTGAGCGTTGTGAGCGGAAGTTCGACATCCCTAACATCAAGCAATCGAGAGCGAGGGAAATTCTACTCTTGCATACGCCATGCCCTTTTTGTGCTTTTAGGGATGGCAACGAGCGGAGCGGGCGATGCGGTTCTTGCTCTATTCCCTTCTCCTTCATAGATCACCACGCCAGAGGCATGTGCAAGCGCTGTTATATGGCGAAGATACGCCACAAACCTATAGCGCAGTGGTAACATTTCAATAATGCAAAACTCCAATGAGGAGGCCGTTAAATCTGACCTTCTAGATTTAGCAAGCCAATACAAAAACCTTACCAAAGCCCAGTTAGCTGAAAAGGCGGTGAATATTGCGACTCGCCAGATAGTGACGTGCCAAGAGTTTAAGAAGCCCCGCATCCAGCGCCTCGGGAAGTATTGGGAGCTTTATGACGGCAAGACCTCTAAAAAGCTTCGCCAACTCTTTAATGTCCCTATTCCAGTATTCTCAGGCATGGTGGACACCCTTAATGCTCAGTACGATACGCCTATCATCCTCACATTCAAAGAAGGGGACGCGGCCGACTATTTTAAGGTACAGAAGATACAAGGCGCTTGGAATATGGAGGTAATGAACACCGCCCAGAATAGCAAGTGGGATAGCAAGCTCCGTATGGCTAGGAAGCACGCGATTATGAACGGCCGCACGACCTTGGAATACACCGCCTCTAGCGACCCCGAGTATCACTCAGACCTAAGCGTCATCAACCTAAAGAACTTCAACTTCCAGCCAAAAGGAGGCTTGTATCTTGAGAACCACCTATTCGCCGGGACCGAGGACGTGGAGCGCACCGAGGACGAGCTAAAGAAGGGCGCTCTTTCCGGCTACTACGACAAGACACAGGTGAAGCACTTACTAGACACCGCTTCCAAGTCCAACTATTTGCCGGACAGCGATCACGATATGGGCGAGAGGCTATCCCGCTTTAAGCCGCTAGGGATAGACCCATCTAACCATTCATACGTCGGACAGGCGGTCTTTAAGCTCGTCAATCACATCATCGAGATGGATGGCCAGCGTTGGTATTTATGCTTCCATCCGTGGACTAAGAAGTGGCTACGCTTCGAGAAGTGGGAGGAGAACAACGGCCTATATCCGTGGGTTTCATACGCTACCCACGAGGACGATGAGAACTTCCTGTCCAAGTCCTATTCGGACGATATGTATTCGGCCTCAGACGCTATCGTGGCCATGTTCAACCAGGAGCTAACAAACCGCGAGAAGCGGAACTTTGGCGCAAGGGCTTATGATAAGGATATGTTTAAGGACGTGCGGAAGCTCGACGAGGCTATGCACCGCCCCGACGCCCTTGTTCCCGCTGATACGGCCGGAGGCACTAAGGCTATCGCTAACGGTGTGTATGAGTTCAAGGTGGGAGAGCTAGCCGGAACCGTGAACCTGATCGACTGGATCAGCGGCACGCTAGGCAGGAACACCGGCGCTAACGACCTGGCTATGGGCGACGTGACCGAGGCGTCTAAGAAAGCCTCTGTCACTTTCGCCGAGCAAAAGAGTGTCAGCAAGCGCATTGGTTGGGGATCACAGCCATTCCAAGACATGATGGCCGACCTAGGCAAGCGATACATCTTCGGCCTTAAAGACCACATGCCCGCCAAAATGGGTATCCGCGTCTTAGGTGAAGGTGGATACGACTGGGATGAAATCACCCGCCTAGACCTCAGCACCAAGAAGGACATCGACGTACTCATTTCATCGACCGACCAGCAGGTTCAGGATAGCGAGATTAAGGCCAAGCGAAGGAGTGAGGCTCTTTCCCTAGTAGACCCGATGACAGTCAATCCGCAGAAGCGCAACGAGGAGATATTGCGTTCTGTCGGAGGCTACGAGGACGAGGAGATCGCGGAGTTCCTGGATCTCCAGACCTACCAGGACCGCAAGGCGCTCGCTAAGGCTTCCGAGTGCATTCAGATGATCCTACGGAATGAACAGCCCCTTCAATGGCACGGGGCTAACATCGCCTTTATTCAGAAGATCGTAGATTTCGCCAACGACAAGCGAAGCACCCTAGGCGAGAAGTTCCAGATTCTTATGGACTTCGCTCTTTCCCACAACGAGATCGCTAGAGGCAATATCGAGCGCAAGGTGGCAGATCAAGCGGCTTTGCAGGCCAAACAGCAAATCGCCGCTCCAACAGAAAGCACAGCAGACAACCCAGGCATGTCCGGCGGCATGTCAAGGGCCATGAACATAGCTGAAATGGCCGTCTAATATGAAAGAACTAGAAAAGGTAAAAGAGGTTTTTCTAAACGTAGAAGACCCCGAGACGGTAGAAGATAACCGCAAGCTAATTGCGGAGTGGGAGCAAGGCATTCTTGAAAATCAGGCATATGCTAGCTGGCAGGATCACGACATCACCAGGCGCGTATCCGCCCAGACTCGCCAGACCTACATCGACGCCGCTATCCAGCTAGCGAACAATCGTTCACTTACGTCCGACCAGCGGGAGAAATTATGGGCCAGACAAGACGCCATGCTTTTTATCCTCTCCCTTACTGAGAAGGATGCAAAGGGCGAGCTGGAGCAGATCAGCGCCGAAATCCGAAGAGCCCTCAACGCCACAAATTGATGTCGTGTTGCTAGGCTGTTTATTATTACCACTAAAACTTTCTATATGTCTAAGGACCAAATAAGTAAGAAGCTTACTGAGCTGAACATACCTCACGACCCATCTGCTACTAAAGCAGATTTGGAGAAGTTACTACCAGAAGGGTCAACGGAAGATGAAAAGGGAAGTGTTACCGTCAAGTGGCAGGGGCAGTCCCGCGTCTACACAAAAGAGCTTCACGGTGCCGAGTTCAAGGCTCTCGCCAAAGAGTTCGCTGCGAAGAAGGGTGGAACCGTAGTGTAGTTTGCAGGGGAGGGGAATAATCGCCTCCCTCACAAACAACGCCACGTTGTTTCCCTCGCTGGCAGGCTTTAGCCCAGCATCGTTATAGGACGTTAAAACCTATCCGCCGTGGTACGGCGCTGTCTAAAAACCAATATGAACGAAGAAGAATATAAGAAGGAGCTTGCCGACGCTGGCGTTGATATTCCTGAAATTACGGATACGCCAGAGGTAATAGCTCCTAGAGAGGAGGTGAAGGTAGAGGAGAAGCCAAAGGAGGAAACTCCGCCGGAAGAACCAAAGCCCAATACTCCACCCGAACCTTTACAAGAACCGAGAGAGAAGCGCTCTATCTACGAGGAATACAAGGAAAAGAAATCCGAGTTGAAGACGGAGAGAGAAGCGCGAGAGCAGGCGGAAAGAGAACGCGACGAGCTGAAGGTTAAGCTAGAAGCTGTCGCTACTGCTTCAAACCCAATCGAGAAACAGGAAGCGCAGGACGATCTAGAGGCGTTTGCACAAGAAATAAATGCAGACCCGGCTACCGTCCGCAAAATGCGCGATCTGTTTCTAAAGGACATCCAACCCACCTCATCCTTATCAGATGCAGACAGGGCGCTACTAGAAGAGGCTCGCCTCGCTAAGGAAGCGCAGATGTTCGAGAAGGAGTTTAAGGAAATCACCCCTACTCTCAAAGAGATCTTCCCCACCGCCAGCGAAGCGGAAATGGAGGCGATTAAGAAGGAACTGGACGACATATCCCATACAAAGGATTGGTCGGACAAGTCTCTTGATTACATCGTGTTTAAGCAAAAGGACAAACTAGGCGCACTTGTCTCACCTAAAAAGAGAGGTATAGAGCCAAAGAATCCGAAGGACGCCGCTCCAGGCGACCCTAACTTTGATCCTAGTGCTGACCTTTCCAAAATGTCTTCCGAACAACGAGATAAATGGTACGAAACGTATCAAGAACTTGGAAAGTCGGAAGGTCTAGCTTCAGACTCAAACGGAAGGAAGATCATCATATAGCCGCACTCTTTCGGGTTAATCATTAACTTTAACAATGAACCCGAACACAATGACATTCAAGACGGTATTCTCCGCAGAATACCAGATGTCACACTTCCGAGAGCCTGTATACCAGATTCTCGCTGACACCCGTCTTGAAAGCTCCCTAACTAAGGGACAGACCATAGCTCGCTCATACGCTTCCGACGTTCAAGTGAACGACATGGGAGGCGATGGTAGCTACTCAACCCAAGCAATTGTTGACACTCAAGAAACTCTTGTTATCGACAAAGAAAAGGAAGCCTCTATCTACATCAAGAAACTTGATGAGTTGCAGGCTCACTTACCACTCAAGCAGAAGTATGGACGCAAGCTCGCCAATGCTCTCATCAACCAGATTGATGGCGACGTATTGCTAGCTGCCTACCAGGGCGCTGGCACTTCGATGGACGATGGCGACTTCGCTGGAACTTCCGGTAATGGCCTCACCCTTACCTCTTCCAACATTGCTACCGTATTCGTTACGGCGATGCAGAAGCTCCGCTTGAACAACGTGGTATACAACAAGCGCTTCCAGGGAGGAGCTAAGCTGGAAGTACCGGAAGGTATGCCAATCGCTGTCATTTCACCTGAAATGCTCAGCTACATCGAGCTTTACCTAGGCGGCAAGGACACTCTTCTTGGCGATCAGGTTTCTCGTAACGGCTACGCTGGCTACTTCATGGGCTTTGAGCTGTTCGTATCGAACGCTCTGCCATGGACCGCTACGCTTGAGCTACCTACCATCCCGACTGACACTGACGTAATGACCATCAACGGCGTAACTTTGACCGCAGATGCGGACGGAGCCGCTGTAGGAGCAGGTCACTACTCAATCCAGGCGGCTGTAGATGACGCGGCCGCGAACATCGTGGCGCTCATCAACGGCACGGGCACACCAGGTGTAGATACCTACATCGAGGTTTCCGCCGCTGATCGCCGCAAGTTGCAGAACATCACCGCTTCCTACGACACTGGTACTAACTTGCTTACACTTGTTAGCTCAGGTTGGGGAACAGTGCCAGTATCGGAGGCTTTCACTGCCGCCGGTAACATCTTCACTGTTGGCAAGGAGCAATTGCACCCGATCTTTGCCCTATCTAAGTCTCTATCCCTAGTGGTCCAAAAAGACCCATCTATGGAGGAGAACCCGGTATCCGGCAAGATCGGACGTGACTACATCGCATGGACTGTATACGGCATCAAGGTCTTCACTGACCAAGCGCCGATGATCGTTCAGCTTTCGGTCAACTCCGCCGCCTTCACTGGTGCGGACACTACACCTAATTAGTCCCTCTACTCAGCCCTTTTGCGAGGGCTGGGATAGGAGGATTAGCAAATAAATTCATTTATGACCCTACACAAAAACTCATTACTTGCGGTTGCCGTGGCACTAATAGCCTTAGCCAGCCTCTCCGTCATTCTGTTCACCAGCAATGTCGGCGTGGGTAACGCATCCGAGCCTAACATGCACGCGGCGATTCTGAACACGGCGACCACTTCGGTAGGCGTTGCCGCCGCCAGCCAGATAGCTGCCGACACAGGCAGCAGGTCTTGTGCTTCTAGGGTCATCACCACCTATTCGGACATATCGCTGTCCTTCGATAGCGACTTCACCCCGACCGCCTCAGCTGGCCATTTACAGTCCGGCACTACGACCGTGTTCTATGATTCCGCCATATACGGTTGCGGTAATGTGAGTGCCATAGCCCGATCAGCCACCAGCACCATCACCGTTTCAACCTTCGTTTTCTAAGCTATGAGTGTCATCCTTCAGCCCCAGGTTCCGTTCCCGATAGTCAGGCAGATCGCCAACCATACTGATGGCACGGTCTATTATGTCCG
>Ga0196970_1000732_pt1 | contig 32024 bp, 29 predicted proteins | sample S1v_513CmetaG_FD_148672 | JGI IMG/M metagenome (GOLD analysis project Ga0196970, IMG submission 148672) | Soil microbial communities from Anza Borrego desert, Southern California, United States - S1+v_5-13C | ecosystem: Environmental > Terrestrial > Soil > Desert | place: USA: California... | reverse complement strand
CCTGGCTGAACCGCTATCGCCGCATCCTGGTCCGCTGGGAAAAGCTCGCCCTCACCTACGAGGCCATGCTCCACATCGTCTGCGCTGTCACCGTCTGGGAGTTCGTCTCCCTACTGGAATAGGTTCTAAGGGCGACGGCATGGAAGGCTCCCCCGCCCTGGTCGGCGGGGGAGCTTCCGCCCGCTTGGAATCCCGTTCTTCCCGATCCACCGGAGTGTTCCATGCAGAAGGATGATGCCCGCTCGCTCGCCCGCATCTCCCGGTGGACGCTCGGTCTGCTGGGCGTCCTTCTGGCCGTCCTCACATTGCTGCCGCTGATCGAGACGAACGTCTGGTGGATCCGCATGCTGGACTTCGCCCGGCTCCAGGAACTCGCGGCGCTGGCGCTGGTACTCGTCCTGTATCTGGTTCTGGCGAGACCGCTGCGGGCGGCCGGCTGGGTTCCGGTCGCGGCGATGGCGGCGGCGATCGGCTACAACGTCTACAAGCTGCACCCCTACGCCGAACCGTTCGGCGAGAACAGCGTCGCCGTCGCCGCGGCCGAATGCCCCGCCGGTTCGCGCATCCGGGTTCTCATCGCCAACGTGCGGATGGGCAACCGCCAGGCCGGGGAGCTGCTCCGCATCGTGCGCGACGTCCGTCCCGACCTGTTCCTCGCCATGGAGACGGACGAGTGGTGGGACCGCCAGCTCTCGGTCCTGGCGCCGGAGTTCTCGCACCGCGTCCAGGACGTCCGGGGCAATTACTTCGGCATGCACCTGTTCTCGAAGTACGAGCTTGCCGACGCGGACGTCCGCTTCATCATCGGCGACGAGACCCCGGCGATCTTCACCAACGTGGTGCTGCCGGACGGCGAGAGGGTGGACTTCTACGGCCTCCATCCGCGCCCGCCGCACCTCTGGCAACCCTCGACCAAGCGCGACGCGCAGCTCCTGCTGGCGGCGCTGGAGGCGCGCAGCGCCGAGGATCCGGTCATCGTCGCGGGCGACTTCAATGCCGTTCCGTGGGAGCGGGTGGTCCGGCGGGCCATGCGCATCGGCGGCCTGCTCGACCCGCGCGCCGGGCGCGGCATCGTCCCGACCTACAACGCCCAGCGCTGGGTCGTCACCTGGCCGCTCGACCAGGTGCTCTATCAGCACGAATTCGCCCTGGTGGAGTTCCGCCATCTTCCGGAGTTCGGGTCCGACCACTACCCCGTACTGGCCGACCTCTGCCATCTGCCGGGCGCGGCCGAGTGGCAGGAGGCGCCCCGGCTGGCCGCGAACGACCTCGCCGAGGCGGAGAGATCCATCAACGCCGCGCTGACGATGTCGTCCAACACGGCGAGCGCGCGGCAGACGCGGTGACGAGCGTTCAGGGGCCGGCGGGGGGCACTCCGCCGCCGACGTTCGCTCAACGCGGCGGCGCAGGCGAGCGCCCCGACCGCGACATAGACCAGGCCGCGCCCCGAGTATCCGAACCGGGCCAGCCACTGCATCGTCTTGGCGTGTTTCCGAGCCCAGTTCGTCAGCATGGCTGTCGTTGCCCCCGCCGGAAACGTCCGCCCCTGGCCGCCGGCCGTTTCGGGGCGGCTGCCACGGCGTGACGCCCGGCTTTACCAGTGATCGCCGTGATCTCCGGTATTCCGTCTTCACAGGGCGCAACTCCGCAGCGGATGGAGCGTTGCCGAATCGACGGGTCCTGCGCCGGGAGGGAAACATGCAGACGGATCTCGGCCGCTACACAAGCCGGTTGCTCGTGGCCATCGCCCTGATCGCCATGGCCCTGTTCCTGTGGAAGCTCGTCGACGTGCTCCTCCTGGCGTTCGCGGCCATCCTCCTGGCGACGCTCCTGCGCGCCCTCACCGGCTGGATCGATAAGCATTCGCCGCTGTCCTCCGGCTGGGCGCTCGCCGGGGCCGTGCTGCTGGTGCTGGCGATCCTCGGAGCGAGCGGGTGGCTGTTCGGCCGCGAGGTGTCCGCCCAGGTCGAGCAGATCACGCAGTTGGTTCCCCAGGCTTGGGAGAAGGTCAGGGGCTATCTCCAGGATTACTCCTGGGGCCGCGCCGCCCTTGAGCATGTCGAGAGCATGGATGTCGGCGCCGTGTCGGGCGGCATCGTGGGCAGCGCCCGTTCAGTCCTGATGACGACGCTCGGGATCGTGGGCAACGTTCTTCTGGTGGCCGCGGGCGGCATCTACCTCGCCGCGCAGCCCTGCCTCTACCGCGACGGGATCGTCGCGCTCGTCCCCAGGAACGCCGAGGACCGGACGCGCGAGGCGCTCGATGCGGCCGGCCACGGGCTGCGGCAGTGGCTCAAGGGCCAACTGATCTCCATGACCATCATCGGCGTTCTGACCACCGCCGGGCTCTGGGTGCTCGGTGTCCCGTCGGCGCTGGCGCTCGGGCTGCTCGCCGGCCTGTCGGAGTTCGTCCCGCTCGTCGGCCCGATCGCGTCGGCCATCCCCGCCCTGCTGGTGGCCTCCGCCGAGGGCGTCTCGACCGTGCTGTACGTGCTGGGGCTCTACATCGTCGTGCAGCAGATCGAGAGCAACCTCATCATGCCCATGGTCGAGCGCAAGCTGGTGTCCCTGCCGCCGGCCCTGACCCTGTTCGCCGTCGTGGCGTTCGGGGTGCTGTTCGGGGTGCTGGGCGTGCTGTTCGCCACGCCGCTGGCGGTGGTCGCTTTCATCCTGGTCCGCAAGCTCTATGTTCAGGATGCCCTCGGCAAGGGGGAGGGTGGAAGGACGCCCGCAAAGGCGGACCAGCCGGCGCCGCCCGGCCTCCGGGCCGCGCCTCGATCCGGCCGTTCATGAACGCGCGCGTGCGCCGTCACCGCCGTCTGCTCCTTCGTCTGGAAGCGGAACTGGAAGCGCCGATGTTCCTTCTGGCGCTCGTCTGGCTGTGGCTGTTTGTCGACGAGTTGGTCAGCGGGCTGACGCTTTGGGAGCAGGGGCTGGTTACGGCAATCTGGATCGTCTTCGTTCTCGAATTCCTGCTCAAGCTGTATCTGGCCCCGCGCAAGCTCGCCTACATCTCCCGGAACTGGGTCACGGTCGTGGCCCTCGCCGTTCCGGCCTTCCGCGCCTTCCGCCTGCTGCGGGCGCTGCGCGTTCTGCGTGCGGCGCGGGTCACCTCGGCAAGCCACATCGTGCGTGCCCTGACCTCGACGAGCCGCTTCTACAGGGCGCTGCAGGCGGCGCAGGGGCCCGAGCCGGAGCCGGAAATGAACGTTGCCGTTCTCGTGGCCGCCGGCCCGGCGGGGGATGCGGAGGCCTTGCGGGACTTTGCGGAACGGATCGCCGCGGACGTGCGGGCCGAAATCGAGGAGGCGACGCGGCTGCGGTGGGTCTTCCACCGGACCGAGCCCCGTTCGCTGGAGTCGGACGCGCCCCGCCGCCCCTCCGACTTCCTCGACGACGCCAGCCAGCGCATGTCCGAAGGCCCCTACGACCTGGCGATCGTGGTCACGGACGTGGCCCTGGTGTCGCGCCGGCGGCGGACGGTGGCGGGGCTGATTTCCTCCACCTGCCGCGTGGCCGTGGTGTCCACGCGCAAGCTGACGGCCACCCCGCGCGGTCAGCCACCGCGCCGATTGGATGCGGAGCCGGTGCGCTGGAACGCCGGCGCACTGCTGCTTCACCTGCTCGGGCACATCGGCGGCGTGGGGCACGCCGACCGGCGGGAAAGCGACGTCATGGCGCCGTTCGAGTTCCGGGAGTCCCGGAGCGCCGTGCCTCGCTTCAGCGCACGCGAACGGAAACGTCTAGCCGAGGACGGAGAACGCATGCCGGAGCGCGAGTTGCACGGCGGGGGCGCCGTCGCGTCGCTGGTCTTCCACGTCCTCATGGCCGTCCGCCATCCGGCGGAGGTCGTGCGGCCGCTCCTGCGCAATTGGGCACCGCTGCTGCCGCTCTCGCTGCCCGGTTTGGCCACGGCCGCCGTGGCGCCGTCCTTCCTGCTGGTGTTCACCGCCGAGATCTGGGACGTGGGGCTGGGCATGAGCAACGGGATCGCCGCCCTTTATGCGGCGATCAGTGTCCTGGCGGCCAGCTTCTATCTCGCCCGGGTGCAGTCCCTCTTCCTTCCGCGCAAGGAGAAGCGCGTCCTGACCGAGCATCTGGCAGTCGCCAACAGCGTGATCTTCCTCAGCATCCTGCTGGCCTGCATCGGCCTGTTCGTGCTGGTCGGCGCCCTGATGCTGCTGATCGAGGTCTTCATCTTTCCCCAGGACCTGATCCAGACCTGGCCGACGCTGGCGGACCCGGAGGTGTCGTTCGCGGACAAGCTTCGGCTCGCCGCGTTCATCAGCACCATCGGCGTGACCACGGGCGCGCTGGCCGGCGGCCTGGAAAGCCGCACCGTCATCCAGCACCTGGCGCTCTTCGAGGACGTGACCTGATCGCGGAGCCGGCCGCACGTGAAACCACTCGGCCGGACACCGGTTGCCTTCAGGATATCCGACAGGAGGGAGCATGGCGGAGTCGGCGGAAGACGGTCAGCGGACGGCGTGGCCCTGGCGCCGGTGGTTGCATCTGGTTCCCTTCGCCGAGCGCGTCGGGATCGGCACGCTCATGTTGCTCCTGCTGCTGGCCGGCGGCATCTGGGCGTTCGTCGAACTGGCCGACGAGGTGGTCGAGGGCGAGACGGCAGCCATCGACCGTGCGCTGCTGCTGGCCCTGCGCCGCAGCGACGACCTGTCCGATCCGCTTGGCCCGCATTGGCTGGAGGAGTTGGGGCGCGACTTCACCGCGCTCGGCGGCGTGGGCGTGCTGACGCTGCTCACGCTGATGGTGGCCGGCTATCTGGCCCTCCACCGCCTGCGCGGGGCGATGCTGCTGGTGCTGGCCTCGGTGGGCGGCGGGCTGCTGGTCAGCACCGTGATGAAGGAAATCTTCGAGCGCCCTCGCCCCGATCTGGTGCCGCACGGCTCCTACGTCTACACGGCGAGCTTCCCGAGCGGCCACTCGATGATGGCCGCCGCCACCTACCTGACGCTCGCTGCCCTGCTTGCCCGCGTTCAGCCGAACCACCGGCTGCGCGCCTATCTGCTCGGGCTTGCGGTCCTCGTCACGGTGCTGGTCGGGGTCAGCCGGGTGTACCTGGGCGTCCACTGGCCAACCGACGTGCTGGCCGGCTGGACGGTCGGCGCGGCGTGGGCGCTTGTGGTCTGGCTGACCGCTCGATGGCTGCAGGCCCGCGGGCATGTGGAAACCGAGGCGCAGATGGAACGGGACGATCACGGCCCGCAGGCGTAGAGCCACCCGGCGGCATCAGCCGATGTAGGTCGACAGCAGGGCGAAGAAGGCGAAGCCCGCCGTGAAGGCGATCGTCGAGATCCAGCGGGCGGCCCCCGGCTCGTCCGCCTGCGGCACCAGGTCCTCGATGGTGGCGAGGAGGAGGACGCCGACAATGAAGGCCAGCGCGGCGTTCTCAAGCGTTTCGCCCGCCCCGCGCAGCAGCCAAAACCCGATGCTCGCCCCCAGGACGACCGGCAGCACGAAGGAGCCGGCGATCAGCAAGCGAGTGCGGCGCTTCACCCCCTCGTCGGCGAAGTTCGCCATGGCCGCGAAGCCGCCTGGCACATTGGCGACTACCTGGCTGAGCCCGAGGAGCAGGCCGAGCCCGCTGGAGACGGCGGAGCCCGCGCCGATCATCAGCCCGTCGCTCAGCAGGTCGGCGGCGACCGCCATGTAGACCATCCAGGCCCCGGCGCTGCCGGCGGCGAAGCGCTGCCGCCCCCACTCGACGCCCCACTTCAGCAGGATCGAAAAGGCGGCGCCGACAATGAAGGCGGCGACCAGGATCCACACCGCCAAGCGGTCGAGGGCCCAAGGCATCATGTCCACGCTGACCACGGCGATGGCGACGCCCGCAGCCGCGTGCAGCGCCGCCCCGATGATCCAGGGCGACACCCGCATCATTTCCGCAGTCAAGCTGCCAAGGACGTTGCCACCAACCGGCAGCAGTGCGATGGCCAGCACGGTCAGATAGCTCGACACGGCGGCTCCTTGCCATCTCCGGGGATTGCCTGCTGAACGGGCCAACGCGATGCGCCGGGGTCGGTTCCGGGTCGCTTCCGGCGCCGGCCGTATCATTCCCGTTGGCTGGCCCGTTGGATGGCCGTCATGCCCCCGGCGTGCGGCACGGCCCGCCCGGAGAGGCGATCTGGCGGACGACGACTGGCACGATGCCGTCGCCGCTGTGGTCGATCATCGGAAAATGGCTGCGTGAATCCCAACCGGACCCCGCCAGGGCGGCTCCTCCCGATGCGCGAGCGAACGCCGGCGCCCCGCATGGGAACCGGCAAACGCGGGGGCAGTTGGCAGGGGTATCAGCTTGCATGCGCGGGCGCCGTCCACGCGCCTTTCCAAACATGATCCTTCCTGACGAAAGGAGCTGAAGCGTGCCTCTGGTCCTGCTTGTGATCCTCGCGATCCTGATTGCCCAGATCGGATTCTGGGACACCCTCGGCGCCCTTCTCGGCGGGGTGGCGATGATCGTGCTGCTCATCCTGCTGCTCGGCGCCTTGCTGGTCCTCGGCGGCCGTTACCTAATGTCGAGGGCGCGCGGCGGATGATCGATGCCGAGGCGGCGAAGCGCTTCCTGCGTGACCTGCGCCGGTCCGTGGGCGACGACAACGTCTTCAACGGCGCCGCCGCGCTCGGCTTCTACCTGACGCTCGCGATCTTTCCGGCGATCATCGTGACGATGAACGTGCTGCCGTACCTGCCGATCGACCAGGTGGACCAGGGGATTATGGACCTTCTCAAGCAGGCGCTGCCGGTTCAGGCGTTCGACATCGTCGAGCAGGTGGTGGAGCAAGTCATGAGCGAACGGCGCGGCGGCCTGCTGTCGTTCGGCTTGGTAGCGACGCTGTGGGCGGCATCCACCGGCATGTACGCCATCATGCGGCAGCTCAACATTACTTATGGCGTGAAGGAGGCCCGCAGCTTCCTGCGGGCGCGCGCGATGGCGCTCGGGCTGAGCCTTCTTTTCGGCGTGTTAGTGATCGGCGCGTTCTCCCTCGTCGTGCTCGGCGGGATCATCCAGGACTGGATCGGCGGCCGGTTCGGCTTCTCCGACGCGTTGCTCACCTTCTTCGCGGTGTTCCGATGGGTCGTCATCGTGCTGGCCCTGCTGCTGGGGTTCGCGATGATCTACCGCTATGGGCCGAACGTGGAACGGAAGTTCACGTTCGTCACACCGGGCAGCGTCGTCGGCACGGTTCTGCTGATTGCCGCCTCGCTCGGCTTTTCCGTCTACACGGACAGCTTCGCCGACTACGACGCAGCCTACGGCAGCATTGGCGCCGTGGTCGTGCTGATGCTGTGGCTCTACATCGCAGGACTGGTGATCCTCGTCGGTTCGGAAATCAACGTCCTCGTAGAGGGCTACGGAACGCCCGGGGGACAAGAGCAAGGAAAACTCGACGTGTCCTCAACCGAGCCCAACCAGAAGCGCCGGGCTGGAATTTCTGAAGGACACCACGAAAGTCGCGCCTCCCTTTGAAGGACAAGCGTCCTGCTGCCCTATCATTACAGTTGCGTTCTGCGCCGATGGGCTTCGTTGGCGATGGCCTGATGACATCGCCTCCAGGTCGACCACGCGATGACGGCGGCGGGTTCTACCGAGCGCTGGGTCAGGCGGTCGGCAACACGACGGATCTCCTGCATCGACCAACGGACCATGAGTGGGGAACTTTCCTCGTCGTTTTCGGGGGTGCGGCGAGGGCATCGGCCTTGTGCCGGACCGCGGCCAGCAGGACGAAGGCGAGCATCACCAGCGAAACGTGCCGGTGCCAGCCGTGCCAACTGCGCGTCTCGTTATGATCGCGTCCCAGTTCGGTCTTCGCCGTCTCGAAGGCGTCCTCAATAGACCAGCGTTGCCCCTCGACGCGGACCAGCGTGTCCACCGGCGTGCCGTGCCGGCACCAAGTCGTGAAGAAGCCCAACTCCCCATCCGTGGGACGCCGCCGCACCAGCGGCCCACGGGTCCAGACGCCCAGGCCGGGCGGCGCCCCGACCATCTCGGGATCGAGATCGGCCAGCTCCAGGTAGGCCCAATCGTAGACCCGCGGCCCCTTGGTGCCGTCGCCCGTCGACAAGCGGACCCAGCCCTCCGCCGGCAGCTCCTTGGCGATGTCCTCGGCGGTGCCGGACACCGACAGGGTCGGGCTCCAGGAGGTGAAATGGTGGCTGCCGGTGACACCGAGCACGTAACCTTTGTCGGCGCGGCTCAACGCCATCTCCAGCTCGCCGACACCATTGACGCTGTCGGCCGCCACCCAGGCAAAGGGCACCCCGGCGTCGATCGCCCGGCGCACCATAGCAGCGGCAATGGCCGGCTTGGTGGCGAAGCGCACGTCCTCGGGCGCGTGGACCTTGGTCAGGCGATCCGGGTTGCCCGTCCAGTCCTTGGGCAGGTAGAGCCGGCGGTCGATGAAGGCGTGACCCTTGGAGGAGGCGTAGGCGGCGAAGACGCCGATCTGGCAGTTGGTGATCTTGCCCGCCGAGCCGGTGTACTGGAGCCCAACGCCGCAAGACGCCTTGCCCTGCTTGAGAAAGCCGGTCTCGTCGATGACCAGCGTGGCGTCGGGCTCGCCCAGGCATCGAGCGCATAGTCGCGGACCGCGTCGCGTAGCGCGTCGGCATCCCAGGACGCACGGCCGAGCACCGCCTGCTGGCGCCAGGGCCCTGTGTCGCCCGCCGCCTCAGCACGCATCCATCCAGTCTTGCGCCGCTCCGGCCCGAGCAGCCCGTCCAGGAACCCGGCGGCCGATCCCGCCGTGCTCGCTTGCAGAAACAAGGGGCGCAGCCGGGCCTTGGCGCCGCGCAGTTCGTCTGACCATAGCTCCAGCAGGTCCTCGACGGCGACACCGGACATGGCGACCTCCCAAAGCCCAGGTCAACAGGCGGGAGGCCGCTTCATGGTAATGTAATGATAGGTTGCGGCTGAACGGTACATAGTCGCTGCGGTGCGCAGCGTGCTGCTGCACAAGACCGGCATTCCGGTGCGCGTGCCAGCCTCCGACCGCTACGCGGTATGCAAGTTGGTCATCGCGACACTCAGGCACCGTGACCGCCGGGGCCAGATCATGCGCGACAGCGATATCCACGAAGCCGGCGTGTTGTTCGAGGCTCTGGCCAGCCGTCGACGTCAGCACGATGTGCTGGATGCCTGGATGGAAGCCTGGGGCCGCGGCCCCAAATGGCAGACCGCCTTGGTTCACGGGCGCGCTCTGCTCTTGCCGGAGCACCGGCACCTCCTGCACGACATGATGAGCAAGGCAACAAGCGAAACCGGAGATCACTTGGAAGACATTGGCTTTATCTGCACGGCTCCCGACATCCCATACGGTCGGGCCCGATGACCTGATCTATCCTCCTGAACCCGCGTCAGCCACCGCGCACGACAGTCTCAATTTTTTGGCCCACCGGTTGCGTTGATCTTACTGCATGACAGATCCAGTCCCATTTTACGGCAGAAAGCCCATCGAGAGGCGCAGCATTTCTGTGCTCGGCATTCTCAGGTTATGGGGCACGCCACAGTGGCGTGCCCCATAACCTGAGACTTGGGTCGTAGAGAGCGCGAACGGACCCCCGTTCGCGCTCTATGCGTCATGGCGTTTCCGAAGCTCGAATGCTGACCTGCCGCCTGCACCTTCACTCCGCCCGCCTGCTTACAACCGCGTCATCCTCTCTTTTCCCTTCAGCACCGACTTCACCATTTTGCCGAACGCGCGGTCGCGGGCGCGGCGTTCGGCCAGGGTTTCCGTGTTGAACGCCTCCTCGGCGGCGAGCTTGCGCCAGCGGGCAAGCCGTTCCAGGGGCAGCGTTCCCGCCTCGATCGCCGCCCGCACGGCACAGCCGGGTTCGGCTTCGTGCGTGCAGTCGGAGAACCGGCAGGTCTTCGCCAGCAGGATGATGTCCTCGAACACCTCCTCCACGCCGGCCGCCGTATCGGCCAGTTGCAATTCCCGCATGCCCGGCGTGTCGATCAGCCAACCGCCCTCCTCCAGCCGGTGCAGCGAGCGGACGGTCGTGGTGTGCCGCCCCTTGTCGTCGTCGTCGCGAATCGCCTGGGTCGCGAGCGCGCGGGCGCCCGTCAGTGTGTTGATCAGCGTCGATTTGCCGACGCCGGACGAACCCATCAGGGCCACCGTCTGCCCCGGACCGCACCACGCCTTGATCCCGGCGAGGCCGTCAGGTTCGAGCGCGTTGACGGTTTCGACCAGCAGGCCCCGCTGCAAGGCGCGGGCGGCCTTGGCGTAAGCCTCAGGCTCGTCCGTCAGGTCGGCCTTGGTCAGCACGACGATCGGCGTGACACCCGCTTCCCGCGCCAGGACAAGGTAACGCTCCAGTCGCGCCACGTTGAAGTCCTGGTTGCAGGAGGAGACGATGAACAGCGTGTCGATGTTGGCCGCGATCAGTTGCAGCCTGCGACCCGTCCCCGGCGCCCGCCGTTTGAACAGGCTCGTGCGTTGCAGCACGCGGTCGGGGCGGTGCGTGCCGCGGTCGATCAGCAGCCAGTCGCCGACGGTTGGATAGTCCTCCTCCGACTGGGCGTCGTGCAGGTAGGACGGGATCGTCGTTTCACCCCCGTCGCCCGCCACGCACAGCTGGCCGCGATGGACCGCCAGAACGCGAACAGGGAGAGAGCGGGAAAGGTCGTCGATCGAGATTTGCGATTGAAAGAAAGCCGTCCAGCCGAGGTCGGCCAGACCCGGATTTTTCGATGTCATTTCGGTCTTCACCAACTGTTTCCGATCCGCACACGGAGCACGGAAAGCGCAACAAGGACCCGGCGCCCGCGTGGGCACCCCTCATGCGACTGGTATCGGGCCGGTGAACACCCTTGCCGACGCGGGAACACACCCAACGTCCGGTCAATTCCCTACACGGGAAGGATCAGATCACGCGACCGGTCCAGCCAAAACGGAAACAGCGACAATCAAAAAATCCTCCGATCTGTAGAGTTGCGACGGCCAGAACATAATCCTGGGAAAAGGGGGGCGCAAGCGCGACGTCGCTCGCAAATGTCACGCAGAGCCCGGCCTGGTGCTCCATCGGCCATGATGGGACGGGCACCCGTAGGTTGGGTTGAGCGCAGCGAAGCCCAACAGACCTCGCACGGCGAACGCGTTGGGCTTCGCTTGCGGCTCAACCCAACCTACGAATGCCACTCGGTGTCGAAATGGAAGAGTGGACCGATAACGAGAAAGTCGGCGCCTGATATTCGCCAGCATGTTCTTGCGCAGAACCTCTGGGGCCATTTCCATGTTGATGAAAATGGGGAATGGTGGTCCCGGCTGGGATTGAACCAGCGACCCCCACGATGTCAACGTGGTGCTCTCCCGCTGAGCTACAGGACCTCGACATTCCGAACTGGAGCGGGCGAAGGGATTCGAACCCTCGACCCCAACCTTGGCAAGGTTGTGCTCTACCCCTGAGCTACGCCCGCAGAAACTGGCGCGAGTGACGGGACTTGAACCCGCGGCCTCCGGCGTGACAGGCCGGCGCTCTAACCAACTGAGCTACACCCGCGCAAGGGATGCGCCTTATACGGAAGCTTGGCCGCAGGCGCAAGGGAAGAAATGCGCGGAAGGTGGTGGAGCCGAGGGGGATCGAACCCCTGACCTTCGCAATGCCATTGCGACGCTCTCCCAGCTGAGCTACGGCCCCAGGGTGGTGCTGCCAGAGAGGATTGAACTCTCGACCTCTCCCTTACCAAGGGAGTGCTCTACCACTGAGCTACGGCAGCAAACCGCGGGGCGCGCTTGGTAGCAAGGGGCGCCGCTCCTGTCAAATGCCATGTCCCAGCTCATTCCGTCGAGCGCGTCAGCCGTCGCGCAGCCGCTCGCCCAGCTTCGACCAGCGCCGCCGCCCCTGGCCGCCGCGGACGGCCATCGCCAGCGCGCGGCGCTGGCCGACCAGCACCACCAGCCGCTTGCCGCGGGTGACGCCGGTGTAGACGAGGTTCCGTTGCAGCATCGGGTAGTGCTGCGTCACCAGCGGGATGACGACCACCGGGTACTCCGACCCCTGGCTCTTGTGGATGGTGGTGGCGTAGGCCAGCGCCACCTCGTCCAGCTCGCCGTGGTCGTAGGTCACGGGGCGGCCGTCGAACACGGCGGTCAGCGTGCCCTCCTCCGGGTCGATGGCCGACACGATGCCGAGGTCGCCGTTGTAGACCTCCTTGTCGTAGTCGTTCTCGACCTGCATCACCTTGTCGCCGACGCCGTAGCTCCAGCCGAACCGCTCGACGCGCACCGCGCCGGGCGGGTTGAGCACCCGCTGCAGCTCGATGTTGAGCGAGCGCGCCCCAAGGCCGCCGCGGTTCATCGGGCACAGGACCTGGATGTCGCGCACCGGGTCGGCGCCGAAGCGCCGGGGGATGCGCGCGCGCACCATCTCGACCAGCTTCGCCACGCCGGCCTCCGGGGTCGCCGCCTCGACGAAGTAGAAGTCGCTCTCCTCGCCGGCCTTCGGCCATTCCGGCATGAGGCCGGCGTTGATGCGGTGGGCGTTGACGATGATGCGGCTGGTCGCGGCCTGGCGGAACACCTCCGTAAGGCGCACCACCGGCACGGCGCCGCTGGCGATCACGTCGGCCAGCACCTGCCCCGGCCCGACCGACGGCAACTGGTCCACGTCGCCCACCAGCAGCAGCGCCGCGCGGGCCGGCACCGCGCGCAGCAGCGCGTTCATCAGCGGCACGTCCACCATGCTGGTCTCGTCGACCACCAGCAGGTCGCAGTCCAGCGGGTTGGTCTCGTCGCGCTTGAAGCCGCCGCTCTGCGGATCGGTCTCCAGAAGCCGGTGGAGGGTCCGGGCGTCCAGCCCGGTGCTCTCGCAGAGCCGCTTGGCCGCCCGCCCGGTGGGCGCCGCCAGCAGGATCGACACGCCCTTGGCCCGCAGCACCTTCAGGATGCTGTCGACCAGCGTGGTCTTGCCGACGCCGGGGCCGCCGGTGATGACCAGCACCTTGGAGGCGAGGGCCTGGCGCAGGGCCGCGCGCTGGCTGTCGGCGAGCGTGATCCCCGCCTTCTCCTCCACCCAGGGGATCGCCTTGTCGGCGTCGATGTCCGGCCACGGCGCGCGGCCCGAGGCCAGCCGGCGCAGCCGGTCGGCGATGGCCTGCTCGGCCCGGTACAGCCCGGCCAGGAAGACGCAGGGCGCGCCGCCCAGCGTGTCGGCGATGACGGTGCCGTCCGCCAGTTCCAGGCCCAGCGCGGTTTCGATGATGGGCGCCTCGATCTCCAGCAGCGTTTGCGCCAGCGGGATCAGCTCCGCCCGGGGCAGGCCGCAGTGCCCCTCGTCCGTCGCCTCGGCCAGCGCGTAGCTGATGCCGGCGCGGGCGCGGATCAGCGCCGTCTTCTCGATGCCCAGCCGGGCGGCGACGGCGTCGGCGGTCTTGAAGCCGATGCCGCGGATGTCGCGGGCCAGCCGGTAGGGGTTCTCGGTGATCAGTTGGATCGCGTCGGGGCCGTAGGTCTTGAAGATGCGCACCGCGCGCGAGGTGCCGACGCCGTGGCTGTGCAGGAACACCATGATGGCGCGGATGATCTTCTGGTCGGCCCAGCCGGCGGTGATGCGCGCGGCGCGCTTGGCGCCGATGCCGGTCACCTGGCGCAGCCGGCCCGGTTCCTGCTCGATGACGTCGAACACCGCCTCGCCGAACGCCTTGACCAGCTTCTTCGCGTACACCGGCCCGATGCCCTTGATCAGGCCGGAGCCCAGGTACCTTTCGATCCCCTCCACGGTGGTGGGCGGGGTGGCGCGCAGGAAGTCCGCCTTGAACTGCAGGCCGTGGGTGCGGTCGTTGACCCAGGCGCCGGTGGCCTGGATGAACTCCCCGGCGGCGATGGTGGCGGCGTGGCCGACGACGGTGACCGGCTCGCGGTGGCCGCGCACCTTGGCGCGCAGCACGCAGAACCCCGTCTCCGCGCTGTGGAAGGTGACGCGTTCGATCAGGCCGGAGAGCGGCTCGCGGGTGGCGGAGGGCTGTGCATACTGGTTCATGGACCGATAGATGGGGGCCGGACGCCCGCGCTCCCAGGCCGCACACCCGGCTATGCGAGGCATTCCTCGGCCGGCGGGCCCATGGACAAGGTGAAATTCATTTAATCCCGCGGCAACGGGGCTGTCAGGGGCGGGCGGGTAAGCATGGGGCATGGGACACGGTCCCCGATCCATGATGCTTTTTCAGGAGACACCCTGTCATGACCCCTGCCCCTCATTCCGACCGCGCCGCACCGAAGCGCCGGCTGCGCCAGGCCGTCGCCGCCGCGCTGTTGGGCACGACGGTGCTGGCGGGGACGGCGGCGGTCGCCGTCCCGCCCCCGGCCACGGCGGCGCCGGCCGAAACCCGCGCCCTGCCCGACAGTCTGGCGCCGCTGGCCGAACGGGTCTCACCGGCCGTGGTCACCGTCTCGGTCACGCAAGGCGCGGCGCGGGCCGACGCCGACGCCGACGCCCCGCGCCGATCGCCGTTCCCGCCCGGTTCGCCGTTCGAGGAGTTCTTCCGCCAGTTCGGCGCCCCCGGCGAGCGGAACGCACCGGGGCCGGACCCGCGCGGCGGCACCTCCGTCGGCTCCGGCTTCATCATCGACGGTGCGGGCTATGTGGTGACGAACAACCACGTGGTCGAAGGCGGGACGGAGATCACCGTCACGCTGAACGACGGCACGGAACTGCCGGCCACCATCGTCGGGCGCGACGCGAAGACCGATCTGGCGCTGCTGAAGGCCAAATCGGACAAGGAGCTGCCGCACCTCGACTTCGGCGACAGCGACGGGGCGCGCGTCGGCGACTGGGTGGTGGCCATCGGCAACCCGTTCGGCCTGGGCGGCACGGTGACCACCGGCGTGGTCTCGGCGCGCGGACGCAACATCAACGCCGGCCCGTACGACGACTTCATCCAGACGGACGCGGCCATCAACCGCGGCAACTCCGGCGGGCCGATGTTCAACCTGAACGGCGAGGTGATCGGCATCAACACGGCGATCTTCTCGCCGTCGGGCGGCTCGGTCGGCATCGGCTTCGCCATCCCGTCCAACCTCGCCAAGCGCGTCGTGGCCGAGTTGAAGGAGCACGGCCATGTGGAGCGCGGCTGGCTGGGCGTGCGCATCCAGCCGGTGACGCCGGAGATCGCCGAGGGGCTGGGCCTGAGCAAGGCTCAGGGTGCCCTGGTGTCCGAGGTGACGCCGGGCAGCCCGGCGGCCAAGGCCGGGCTGCGCCAGGGCGACGTGGTGGTCCGCTTCGACGGCAAGCCCGTCGACGGCGTGCGCGACCTGACCCGTGTGGTGGCCGCCACGGCGGCCGGCTCCGACGCCAAGGTCGAGGTGGTGCGCCAGGGCAAGGAGACGACGCTCACCACCCGCATCGAGAAGCTGGCCGAGGAGCAGCGGATGGCGTCCGCCGACGCGGAAGCCGACCAGCCGGCGCACCCGGCGCTGACCGGCCTGAAGCTCGCGGCGCTGGACGCGGAGACGCGCCAGCAGCTCGGCCTGGAGCGCGGAGCCAAGGGCGTGGTGGTGGTCGGCGTGTCGCCGAAGGCCGGCGCGCTGCCGGTGCAGCCCGGCGACGTCATCGAGACGGTGGGCGGCGAGCCCGTGGCCTCGCCGGCCGAGCTGGCCCGCAAGGTCGCCGACGCCGGCAAGGCCGGGAAGAAGGCGGTGCTGCTGCTGGTCAACCGGCAGGGCAGCGAGAGCTTCGTGGCGCTCAAGCTCGCCAGCACGTGACGGGAAGGGGCGGCCGCGGTGCCGCCCCCTCTCCCTCCCCCACTTGGCCGCGGCCCCTCGGGAGCGTAGCATGGAGCCCATGAAAGTCCTGGTCATCGAAGACGATCGGACGGCCGCCGCCTACCTCGCCAAGGGGTTGAAGGAGGCCGGGCACGTGGTGGACATCGCCAACGACGGGCGCGAGGGGCTGTTCCTCGCCGGGTCCGAGCACTACGACGTCATGATCGTGGACCGTATGCTGCCCGGACGCGACGGGCTGTCGCTGGTGGAACTGCTGCGCGCCGCCGGCAACGACACGCCGGCGCTGTTCCTCTCCGCGCTCGGCAGCGTGGAAGACCGGGTGAAGGGCCTGCGCTCGGGCGGCGACGACTATCTGACCAAGCCCTTCGCCTTCTCCGAACTGCTGGCCCGCATCGAGGTGCTGGCGCGGCGGCGCAGCGCGGCGCAGCCGCAGACCAGGCTGACCGTCGGCGACCTGGAGATGGACCTGCTGGCCCGCACCGTGAAGCGCGCGGGGAAGGAGATCGAGCTGCTGCCGCGCGAGTTCGCGCTGCTGGAATACCTCATGCGCAACGCCGGCAGCGTGGTGACCCGCACGATGATGCTGGAGAACGTCTGGGACTATCACTTCGATCCGCAGACCAACGTGATCGACGTGCACATCGCCCGGCTGCGGCAGAAGATCGACAAGGACTTTCCCACCCCGCTCATCCACACGGTGCGCGGTGCCGGCTATTCCCTGCGCGCGGTGGGCTGACATCCCGTGTTCCGGCTGCTCCGCACCACCACCTTCCGCGTGGCGCTGTTGTATCTGTGCCTGTTCCTGGGCTCGGTCGGGGTGATCCTGGGCGTGGTCTACCGCTCGACCGCCGGCTTCGTGGAGGGACAGTTGCACGAGGCCATATCCGAGGACGTCGGGGAGCTGCGCGAACAGTTCGACCGGCGCGGCCTGCCCGGCCTGATCGACGCGGTGCGGGCGCGCAGCGCGGCGCCGCACACCAACTCCATCTATCTGGTCATGGCGCCGGGCGGCGTGCCGCTGGCCGGCAACCTGTCGGGCTGGCCGAACGGGGCGCCGGACGCGCAGGGCTGGCTGCACTTCGCGGTCGCCGACACCGGCGGCCCCAGCGGCGGCCCGGCCACCGCGCAGGCCGTCACCTTCGCACTGCCGGGTGGCCTGCGCCTGCTGGTCGGCCGCGACATGAGCGAGCTGGACTCGGTGCGCCGGCAGATCGTCTCGTCGCTGGGGTGGATCTTCGCGGTGACCGCCGCGCTGGGCATCGCGGGCGGCGTGCTGCTGAGCCGCAGCGTGCTGCACCGGATCGAGGCAATCAACCGCACCACGCGCCGCATCATCGACGGCGACCTGTCGGGCCGGGTCGCGCGGTCCGGCAACGGCGACGAGATCGACCGGCTGGCCGGCAACCTGAACGCCATGCTCGACCGGATCGAGGGGCTGATGGCCGGCCTGCGGCAGGTCACCGAGAACATCGCGCACGACCTGCGCACGCCGCTGACCCGCCTGCGCTCGCGCATCGAACTCACGCTGCTGCGCGACGACGAGGATCGGGAGGCGTACCGGGCGGCGCTGCAGGACGCGCTGGGGGAGGCGGACCGGCTGCTGTCCATCTTCACGGCGCTGCTCTCCATCGCCCAGGTGGAATCGCGGACGCAGCGCGACGGCTTCCGCCCGGTCGACCTGGCCGAGGTGGTGGAGACGGCCGCCGACCTCTACGAGCCGCTGGCCGAGGAGAAGGGCCTGACCTTCACGACCGAGATCCGCGAGCGGCCGGTGGTCGACGGCAACGCCCAACTGCTGGCGCAGGCGGTCGCCAACCTGCTGGACAACGCCGTCAAGTACACGCCGGCCGGCGGGCGGGTCGTGCTGACGGTGGAGGGAAACCGCGTCACGGTGGCCGACAGTGGCCCCGGCATCCCACCGGAGATGCGCGAGGCGGTGTTGCGGCGCTTCGTCCGCCTGGACGCGGCCCGTGCCACGCCGGGCAACGGGCTGGGCCTCAGCCTCGTGGAGGCGGTGGCCCGCCTGCACCGGGCGCACCTGGAACTGGACGACAACCGGCCGGGACTGAAGGCCAGCATCGTCCTGCCGACCGCGGCGTGATCCGGAATCAGGCCAGCGCCGTGTCCACCGCCGTTTCGGCGTGTATGGTGGTGGTGTCGAACAGCGGCACCGGGCTGTCTTCCGGCCTCACCAGCAGCATGATCTCGGTGCAGCCGAGGATCACCGCCTCCGCCCCGGCGGCGACGAGGCGGTGGATGACGGCGCGGTAGGCGTCACGCGAATCCGGGCGCACGATGCCTTTCACCAGTTCCTCGTAGATGACGCGGTGGATGGTCGCGCGGTCCTCGGCGTCCGGCACCAGAACCTCCAGCCCGAAGCGCTCGGAGAGGCGGCCCTTGTAGAAGTCCTGCTCCATGGTGAAGGCGGTGCCCAGAAGCCCCACCCGCCGCAGGCCGGCGGCCCGGATGCGCGCGGCGGTGGGATCGGCGATGTGCAGCAGCGGGATGCCGACGGCCGCCGCCACGTCCCCGGCCATGCGGTGCATGGTGTTGGAGCAGATCAGCAGCACCTCCGCCCCGCCGCGCTCCAGGCGCTGGGCCGCGTCCACCATCAGCCGGGTCGCCGCCGGCCAGTCGCCGGCGGCCTGCAGCGCCTCGACCTCCCCGAAGTCGAAGGAGTACATGAGGGTCCGGGCCGAATGGACGCCGCCCAGCCGCGCCTGCATCGCCCGATTGATGACGCGGTAGTATTCGGCGGAGGATTCCCAACTCAGGCCGCCGATCAGTCCGATAAGGCGCATGCCCTTCCCCTTTTCCCAGTGTCGGCGCGAGCATACCGCGTGCCTGGGAAACTGTCATGCCGGCGGCGCTTGATCGCTTCCATCGAGCGCCGCCGGTCACACCCACCATCCGTCTCAGAGCGGGATGCCGATGGCGGGGCCGACGCGGCGGATGTGGTCGGCCAGGGGCGGGCGGAGCGTGCGGAACGCCTGGAGGAAATCGCCGCAGCGGTAGGAGGGGGCCACCTCCCTGATCCGGCGGGCGTAGGAGCGCGCCTCGTCGTGCCGCTCGGCCAGCGCGTCGGCGAAGGCGGCGATGGCGTGGATGTGGACGTGGGCGTTCGGCCGGCGCGCCGCCCGCTCGCCCCACACGGCGGCCTGCGCGTGGTCGCGCAGGTTCATGTAGGCCAGCGCGCGGGCTCCCAGCATGCCGAACAGCAGCGGGTCGAAGGGACTCAGCCGTTGCGCCAGATCGACGGCGCGGAGTGCGGCGTGGGCGTCGCCGCCCTGCGACTGGACGAAGGCGATCGTGTAGTGGCCGAGCGCGAAGTTCGGGTTGAGGTTCACCGCCAGCCCCAGTTCCTCGACCGCGTCCTCCTGCCGCTCCAGAAGCCACAGCGCGCGCCCGAGGACCCAGTGCGCCATCGGGTCGCGCTCGTCCAGCGCCACGCTCTGCTCGGCGAAGCGGTAGGCGCGGTCGGCCTCACCGTGCCGGTCGCCGGTGCGGTGCAGGAAAGCGTCCTGGAAATGGGTGAACGACAGGCCGGCGTGCGCCCGCGCGCACAGCGGATCAAGACGGAGCGCCTGCTGGAAGAAGGCGCGCGCCGTCTCGTTGTCGTCGCGGGTAAAGCGGAACATGTGCCACAAGCCGCGGTGATAGGCGCCCCACGCGTCCAGCGAGGCGGGCGGCCGGATCCGGGCGCGCCGGATCTCCGCCGCCTCGACCTCCGCCTCCAGCACCGCGACGATGCGCGTGGTGAGTTCCTCCTGGATCGCGAACACGTCGTCCAGGCGCCGCTCGAACACGTCGCTCCACACGGCGCTCGCCGTTTCGGCCTCCACCAGCTCCACCGTCAGGCGCAGCCGCCCGCCGTGGGTGCGGACCGTGCCGGCGACGAGGTAGCGCACGCCCAGCGCGCGCCCGACCGTGCGCGGGTCGACGTGGGCACCCCGGTAGCGGAAGGACGAACCGGCCGCGATGACGAACAGCGCGCGCAGCCGCGCCAGCCGCGCCAGGATGTCGCGGGCGAGGCCGTCGGCGAAGCCGCCGTAAAAACCGGTGCCGAAGCCGCCCCCCTCCTGCGCGCCGTCCAGCGTGCCGAAGGGCAGCACGGCCAGCGACGGCCGGTCGGGCACGCGGCACCGTTCCGGCGCGTGCAGGCCCGCGACGGTCAGGGCGTGGGACGCCGGGGCGGCCGGCGGGCGGTCGCGGATGCCGCGCAGCAACTCGACCGTCTCCTCCTCCGGCTCGGCGTCCAGGCAGCGCCGCACCGCCTCGGCGCAGATCCGGTACTGGCGGACGGCGTCGGAGCGCCGCCCGGCGTGCGCGTGCGCGCGCATCAGACCGCGGTGCGCCTCCTCGCAGGCGGGATCGAGGGCCAGCCAGCGCTCGGCCGTCGATGCGGCACCCTCCCAATCGCCCTGCCCCTCGCACAGCGCCGTCAGGCGCGCGAAGACGCCGGCCGACAGACGGGCGAAGCGGGCGCGCTCGCCGGCAAGCCAGGTGTCGCCGTCTTCGGTCCCCACGTCCCCGTCCGGCAGCAGGGCACCCGCGCACAGGTGGGCGGCGGCGCGCAGGGCGTCGGCCGTACCCTCCCGCGCCAGACGTTCGAGCGCCAGCGCGTCCACGCGATCGGCCGGCAGGGCCAGGGCAATCGCCTCGCCCTCGGCACGGATCAGGTCGCCGCCGGCCCGCTCGCCCAGGCGGCGCAGTTCCATCAGGCATTGGCGCAGGCTGTGCCGCGCCCGCCGCCCCTCGCCCCCCTCCCACAAGAGGCCGGCCAGACGGTCGCGGGGCATGGGCCGCGGCGCGTTCAGCGCCACGCGGGCGAGCAGCAACTGCGCCTTCCGCCCCGGCGGGGCGAGCGCCCGCCCGCCCGCGTCGGCGACCGCGAAGTCTCCCAGGAGCTGAAGCGTCGGTCCGTCCATGCCGCACCGGAAAGGTTTGCCCATGCCGCAACGATAGCAGGCCGGGTTCCGGCTGTCAGAGGCGCTTCGGCCGCGTGGGGGTACCCCTGAAGAAGGGGGCCGCACTTTGACGCCGGCCTGACGCGGGGTTGACGCTGCGGCGGACGGCCGGATGACGGCGCCCGGCGATGCTGTCCGGACAGCCGCAGTTAAGAAGGAGGATGCCATGGACGGCCACATCGCCACCGCGCCCGCCATTCAGCCGCATAACGAACGCGCCGCCGCCGTGTGGAGTTCGGGCGGCCGCGACTACGAGGAGATCATCCGCGGCGTCTACGACGGCATCGACGCCACCGTCGCCGCCCTGGCGCCCCGGCCGGGCGAGCGCATCCTCGACGTCGCGACCGGCACCGGCATCACGGCCCGCGCCTGCGCCCGGCGGGGCGCGCAGGTCACCGGCATCGACATCGCCGCCGGCCTCCTGGACGCCGCGCGCACCCTCTCCAACGGCCTTGCCGTCGACTACCGCGTCGGCGACGCCGAGGCGCTGCCGGCCGCCGACGCCAGCTTCGACGCCGTGGTTTCGACCTTCGGCGTGATGTTCGTCGGCCGGCCGGAGGCGGCGGCCAGTGAACTCGCCCGCGTGTGCCGGCCCGGCGGCCGGCTGGCACTCGCCACCTGGACGCCCGACGGCGCCATCGCCGAGATGTTCAAGGTGATGCGCCCGTACATGGCTGCCCCGCCGCCGGTTTCGCCCTTCGACTGGGGCCGGCGCGAGCGGCTGGAGGAGTTGCTGGGCGACGCGTTCGAGCTGACGGTCACCACCGAGACCAGCCACTACGTGGAGACCGGCGGCGAGGCGGCCTGGAACACCTTCGTCACCGGCTACGGCCCGACGCGGATGCTGGCCGCCAGCCTCGACGACGAGCGCCGCGCCGCGCTGAAGCGCGACTTCGTCGCCTTCCACGAGCGGTTCCGGCAGGGCGACGGCATCCACGTGCCGCGCACCTTCGTCCTCACGCTGGGCACGCGCCGATAACGCCACAAAGGGAGACCGTCATGAAGCAGAGCAAGTCGGATTTGCCGTCGCGCCTGGAGGCCGGCGGCGTGCGCATCAACGCCCAGGACTGGGGCGGCCTGAACGTCGCGCACATCTGTTTTCCGAAGGGTGCGGACGCAACGCCGCTCCTCGAAGGCATGCCGCAGAACCTGTGCCAGTGCCCGCACTGGGGCATGGTGCTGAAGGGCGCCATCAACGTCCGCTATGCCGACGGGCAGCAGGAGACCGTCCGGGCCGGCGAGGTCTACTACTGGCCGCCCGGCCACACGGTCTGGGTGGACGAGGACTATGAAGCGGTGGAGTTCAGCCCGAAGGAAGAGATGGGACAGGTCATCGACCACCTGCGCGCCAAGCTGAAGGCCTGAAAGCCGGTTCGACGGAGCCGCGCCGCAGGTTGCCACCAGGCGTGGCGCGGCGTCGGGGCCGCTTCGCGGGTCAGGCGGCCAGCGCCATGGCCCGCCGGAGGCAGAGATACTCGACCTCGGCGAACCCGGCGACGATCAGCGCCTGGGCGAAGACGAAGGCGTGCCCCAGCCCCGTCGGCGCGATCCAGCCGGTCAGCGGCAGCGCGACGCTCTCCACCGCCCACAGCGCGTTGGCGGCGATCACCGCCCATAGCGCGACCCGGGGCACGGCCGCCCGCGTGGCGAGGACCAGCAGGGCCGCCGCGACCGGCAGCAGGGCGACCCCGGCGCCGGCCAGCAGGGTGGACGGCAGCCCGAGCGGACCGGCCAGGGCGCCGGCGCCGACGAGCAGGACGAGGCCGGCGACGGCGCACAACGCGGCGTCGGCCAACAGGACGCGGCGCAGCAGCGGCGTGGGATGCACGGTCGTCATGGAAGGCTCCTCCCTTGGTGCACAGCCGCGGGGTGCGGCTGCCTGGGACCGAGGGTGGCGCCGTCGCGTCGGGGAAGCGATTACGTCGGGGGTAATGGAGCGCCGGCCGGCACTGGGTTATCCTTTCCCCCATGACGACGATGTGCGACGCCCCGTCCTTCGGCGACCTCCTGCGCACGTGGCGCCAGCGCCGCCGGCTCAGCCAGCTTGACCTCGCCTGCGAGGCCAACATCTCGACGCGGCACCTGAGCTTCCTGGAAACCGGGCGCTCGCGGCCGAGCCGGGAGATGATCCTGCATCTGGCCGAACGGCTCGACCTGCCGCTGCGCGAGCGCAACATGCTGCTGGTGGCGGCCGGCTTCGCCCCGGTCTTTCCGGAACGGCCGCTGTCGGACCCGGCGCTGGGCGCGGCGCGCCGGGCGGTCGACCTCGTGCTCGCCGGGCATTCCCCCTTCCCGGCGCTGGCGGTGGACCGGCACTGGAACCTCGTGGCCGCCAACCGGGCGACGGAGCGCCTGATGGCCGGCGCCGCTCCCGTCCTGCTCCAGGCACCGGTCAACGTGCTGCGCCTCAGCCTGCACCCCGACGGGCTGGCGCCGCGCGTCGCCAACCTGCCGGAGTGGCGGGCGCACCTGCTGGCGCGGCTGGGCCGGCAGATCGAGATCACCGCCGACCCGGTGCTGGCCACCCTCATGGAGGAGCTGAAGAGCTACCCGGTGCCGGCATCCGCGCGGCCGCACCAGGACTACGGCGGCGTGGTGGTGCCCTTCCATCTCGCCACCGAGGTCGGGGTGCTGTCCTTCTTCAGCACGACCACCGTGTTCGGCACGCCGGTGGACGTCACCCTGTCCGAACTGGCCCTGGAGGCATTTTTCCCCGCCGATCCGGAAACGGCGGAGGCCCTGCGGGCGCTGGCGGGCTGAAACCAGTCGGGGACTTCAGCCGGCGGAGCCGTCCAAGGCTACGGCTCGTTAACGGACGCGTGGCACAGTGCGTGACACACCGTCCGGTCATGCTGATGCCCAACCCCGTCCAACACCCGTGTGCCGCCCCATGAACGACGTGCTGCCGAGGCTCTTCGACCGGACGGAACTCGGGCGGCGTCTGGTGGAGGCCGCCGGCGACGCCATCCTCGTCATCGGTCCGGGAGGCGCCATCCTGGACTGCAATCCCGCCGCGGTGGAGATGCTCGGCCGGGCGCGCGAGGCGATCGTCGGCCGCCGCGTCGCCGAGCTGTCCCCGGAGCGCCAGCCGGACGGATGCCTGTCGTCGGAAGCGGCGCTCGCCATCGGCGCCGAGGTGCAGTCGGGGCGGCAGCAGCGGGTCGAATGGACCTACCTGCGGGCCGACGGAACCCCCGTGGAGGCGGAGGTGACGCTGTCCCCCGTGGAAGTTGGGGAACAGGGATTCCGCATCGTCATCGCCCGCGACATCTCGCTGCGCAAGGCGATGGAGCGGCGGATGCTCCTGTCGGAGCAGAAGTTCTCCAAGCTCTTCGCCATCAGCCCCGACCCGATGATCGTCTCGGAGATCGAGACCGGGCGCATCCTGGACGTCAACCTCAGCTTCGTCGACACCTTCGGCTACGACCGCGCGGACATCCTCGGCCGGACCACGGTGGAGATCGGCCTGTGGAACGATCCCGCCCAGCGGATCACCACCGTCGAGGTGATGCGCAGACAGGGGCAGCTTCGCAACCACGAGGTGGACTTCCGCACCAAGGACGGCCGGGTGCTAACCATCCTCGGCTCGTCGGCCGAGGTCTTCGTCGACGGGCGGTCCTGCTGGCTGGTGCAGTTCAAGGACATCACCGAGCGCAACGCCCATCTGGCGACGGTCGAGTTCCTGGCCCACCACGATTCCCTGACCGGCCTGCCGAACCGCAAGCGCCTGCACGAGACGGTGACGCGGCTCATCGCCGACGCCGACCGGACCGAAAGCCACGTGGCCCTGATGCTGCTGGACCTCAACCGCTTCAAGGAGGTCAACGACACGCTGGGCCACCACGTCGGCGATGAACTGCTGCGCATGGTGTCGGCGCGCCTGATCCAGGCTGCGGCCGGCCGCGGCGGGGAGGTGGCGCGGCTGGGCGGCGACGAGTTCGCCGTCGTCCTCGACGACGCCGGCGCGGAGGAGGCCAAGGCATGGGCGGTGGAGTTCCTGGCTTCCCTGCGCAAGCCCTTCTCGCTGGAGGGCATGCGCATCGAGGTGGGGGCCAGCGTCGGCATCGCCGTGCACCCCCAGGACGGGCGCGACTCCTCGACCCTGCTGCGTTGCGCCGATGTGGCGATGTACGTCGCCAAGCGCCGGCAGAGCGGCTATTCCCACTACATCGCGCATGCCGACACGCACAGCGCCTCGCGGCTCGCCCTGATGGCGGACCTGGGCGACGCCGTACGGCTGGGCCAGCTCCGCCTGCACTACCAGCCGATCCTGCGGATGGACGATGACACGGTGACCGGCATGGAGGCGCTGGTGCGCTGGCAGCATCCGCTGTACGGCCTGGTCCCGCCCGGCGAGTTCGTGCCGATGGCGGAGATGAGCGACCTGATCCACGACCTGACGGCCTGGGTGCTGGACACCGCCGTGGCGCAGGCCAAGGCGTGGCGGATGGCGGGGCATGCATGGCGCATGTCGGTCAACCTGTCGGCGCGCAACCTGGTCGACGAATCGCTTCCCGATCAGGTGCGGGCCACCCTGGTCCGGCACGACCTGAGCCCGGAATGCCTGGAACTGGAGATCACCGAGACCGCGATGATGGCCGACCCGGACCGCGCGCTCGCCGTGCTGACGGACATCGCCGGCTTCGGCGTGGAGATCGCCATCGACGATTTCGGGACCGGATACTCGTCCTTCGCCACGCTGCGCCACCTGCCGCAGGTTGCGTCGCTGAAGATCGACCAGTCGTTCGTGCGCCGCATGCTGTGCGACCCGGCCGACGCCGTCGTCGTGCAGACGATGGTGTCGCTCGCCCGACAGCTCGGCCTGCGCGCCGTGGCGGAAGGCGTGGAGACGGCGGACGTGCTGGCGGCGCTGCGCCGCTGCGGCTGCACCGAGGCGCAGGGGTACGGGATCGCCCGCCCGATGGAGGCCGCCGCGGTCGCCGACTGGTGCCGCGGCCGCCCCCCGGCCTGAGGCCCCCCCGTCACCCCAGCGGTCACCCCAGCCGGCGCGAGGTGACCGCCCCCAGGCCGCCGCGCCATTCCCGAAGCTCGCTTTCGACCCGCTCGACGGCCCGCTGGTCGCGGTAGCGCTTGCGCGCCCGGTTGGGGTCGCCGCGCACCTGCATCGCCGTCAGCCGTTCGGCGACGTCCGGTTCGGATGCCACGGCCTGACGCCAGCGCTCCAGCCGGATTTCCGCCACCGCGTCGACCATGGCCTGAAGGTTCGGCATGCGGCCCAGCTTGCCGGCGCCCGGTGCGAGGCGCGCCGCCGTGGCGGCGGCGACCTCCTTGGGCATGCCGGGGAACGCCTTGCGCACCGCTTCGGCGATGGACAGCTTGAGCGCGCCGCCGGGATCACGGCCCTCCGCCGCCCGGCCGGCGCGGGCGACCGCCCGGGCCTGCTTGCGCGCGTCCCACGCCAGGATTTCGGCGCCGACCGCCTTGCCGTCCCCGTCCATCCAGACGGCCGGGCCCGCGCCGCGCCGCAGGACCTGCAGCACCGCGTCGGGGAGTTCGGCGTCCTCGGCGGCCGCCTCGACGGCCAGTTGCAGTTTGGTGAGGGAGCGCAGCGAGCGCATCCGCGCCTCGTCGCCGGCCACGAGGTCCGGCTGGGCGAAGACGTCCCCATCCACAAGGAGCTGGAGCAGGTCCAGGTCGTTGCGCGTCCACCGGCGCGCGGCGACGAGCCGGTCCGCCCGCGCCTGATGCAGCGCCTGGGCCTCGGCGTGCCCGTTCGCCGGGACCGCCGACTGAACCCGCCACATCCCGGCTTCGAAGCGGGCCACCGCCCATTCCATCCCGTCGGCGACCGGCCGGTCGGTGACGAAGCCGGTTCCGCCCTGCGCCGTCCGGGTGTTCCAGCGGTCGCTCACGCGCAGGCATCCCTCGGGCGGGCGGTCCCAGGGCGTTCCGGGCTTCGAATAGAAGCTGGGGGCGACGGGGTTCTTCACGACGTACCGCCACCCGGCCACCTCGGCGGCGAGGCTGTCCGGCATGCCGGCGGGACGATCCCAGTCGCCCAGCTTCAAAACGGGTTCAGATGACATGAGTGCTCCTTCCGCCGCCACCTTAGCACGGCGGACGGGCGCGGTTGTCATGTTCGCCCGGTTGGGGCATCAAAGGCACGGTAGGCTTTTTTCATCGCGGACCGGAGGTCGCCATGGCGCGCCGCATCGTCGTCATCCAGGGGCACCCCGATCCGGATCCCCGGCGCCTGTGCCGGGCGCTGGCCGACGCCTACGCCGAGGGCGCGCGGGCGGCCGGGCATTCCGTGACGCGGGTGGACATCGCCGCGCTCGACGTCCCCCTGCTGCGCACGCAGCACGCCTTCGAGCACGAGCCGGCCCCCGAAAGCCTGCGGCCGGCCCAGAAGGCGATCGTCGAAGCCGAGCACGTCGTGCTGGTGTTCCCGCTGTGGCTCGGCACCATGCCGGCGCTGGTGAAGGCGTTCCTGGAGCAGGTGATGCGCCCCGGCGTCGCCTTCGCCTACCAGGAGAAGGGCAACCCCAAGCTGCTGCTGGCCGGGCGCTCCGCCCGCCTCGTGGTCACCATGGGGATGCCGGCGTTCGTGTACCGCTTCTGGTACTTCGCCCATGGCCTGAAGGGCCTGGAGCGCAACATCCTCCGCTTCGTGGGCATCAAGCCCGTGCGCGAGACGCTGTTCGGCATGGTCGGCGCCGCCAGCGAGGCGAAGCGCCGGTCCTGGCTGGAGAAGATGCGCACCTTGGGCACCAAAGGCGCCTAGGGGGTAGCCCGGCAAAGGCCCGCTACTCCCGCTTCGCGTCGGAGCCGGGACGCGGCGGCTGCTGTATTTCAGGACGATGTATTCCAGAGCGGTGGAAACCGGGACGGAGGCGGCGGGAATGCTGCGGGGCGTGGTGCGGGGCGCGGTGATGCTGGTGCTGCTGGCGGCGGCCCCGGCGCGGGCGCACACCGTCGACTGCTGGCTGCTCGACGCCGACGACCTTGCGAAGGCGCGCGCCCGGGGCGAATGCCGGGACGCCTTCGCCGTGAACCCGAAAGCGCCGGCCCCGAAGGCGCCGAGCGCTGTCAAGCCCCCGCCCCCGGCGAAGAACGTGGCGCCGCCGAAGGATCGGGACCGCACGCGCGTCGCCACGGCCAAGGGCGGCAAGCGCGCCGCCACGGCGAAGCCGCGGCGCGGAGCGCGGGCGGCCGGGACCGACTTCGCCAGCGGCTTCCGCCGGGACCTGAACGCGGTGGGGCAGTTGCTCGGGGATCTGCTGGCCGGCCGGCCGCCGGCCAAGGGCGCGCGGGTGAAGCCCGCCGGCCGGACGCCGCCGGCCCCGCACCATCGCTGACGCCCTACTCCGCCAGCGTCCTCATCACGGCGAACAGCTCCGACTTGGTCTCGAAGCCGATGCCCGGCGCATCGGGCAGGCCGACATACCCGTCCTCCACCCGGATGCCGTCGGCGAAGCCGCAGAAGGGGCGGAAGACGTCGGGATAGGACTCATTGCCGCCCAGGTGCAGGCCGGCGGCGATGTTCAGCGACATCTGGTGGCCGCCGTGCGGCACCACGCGGCGGCTGGACCAGCCGTGCGCGTCCAGCATCTCCAGCGTGCGCAGATACTCGACAAGGCCGTAGGACAGGGCGCAGTCGAACTGCAGCCAGTCGCGGTCCGGCCGCATGCCGCCGTGGCGGATCAGGTTGCGCGCGTCCTGGTGCGAGAACAGGTTCTCGCCGGTCGCCATCGGGCGGTCGTAGTGGTTCGCCAGCTCGGCCTGCAAGGCATAGTCGAGCGGGTCGCCGGCCTCCTCGTACCAGAACAGGCCGTAGGGCTTCAGCGCCTCGGCGTAGGCGACGGCGGTGTCCAGGTCGAAGCGGCCGTTGGCGTCGACGCAGAGGTTCGCCCCATCGCCCACCACCTCCAGCACCGCCTCGATGCGGCGCAGGTCCTCGGCCAGCGGGGCGGCGCCGATCTTCATCTTCACGACCGTGTAGCCGCGGTCGCGGTAGCTGCGCATCTCGTCCCGCAAGGCGGTCAGGTCCTTGCCGGGGTAGTAGTAGCCGCCGGCCGCGTAGACCCACACCTTGTCGTCGGCAACGCCGCCGCGGTAGCGGTCGGCCAGCACGCGATAGAGCGGCTTGCCCTCGATCTTCGCCACCGCGTCCCACACCGCCATGTCCACCGTGCCGACGGCGACCGAGCGCTCGCCATGGCCGCCCGGCTTCTCGTTGGACATCATGGCCGCCCAGATCCGGAAAGGATCGAGGTTGTCGCCCGCGTCGGTCAGCAGCGACTTCGGGTCGGCCTCGGCAAGGCGCGGCAGGAAACGCTCGCGCAGCAGGCCACCGGCGGCATAGCGGCCGTTGGAGTTGAAGCCGTAGCCGACCACCGGCTTGCCGTCGCGCACCACGTCGGTGATCACGGCGACGACCGAGCAGGTCATCTTGGAGAAGTCGATGTAGGCGTTGGCGATCGGCGAGGCGATGGACGCCGTCTTCTCGCGGATCTCGACGATGCGCATGGGGGCTTTCTCCGGCAAAGGGGCGATTGGCTGGTGGGGCGATTTGCCGGGACAGACATAGCGATGGACAGCCCGGCCGCGCCAATGCCAGTTTCCGATCGTTTCATGCAGGATCGGCATCGGCGGCGGGGCCCCCTTGGAACTCTCCTGGCTCGACGACTTCCTGGCGCTGGCGGATTGCGGCAACTTCTCGCGCGCGGCGGAACTGCGCCACCTGACGCAACCGGCCTTCAGCCGCCGCATCCGCGCGCTGGAGGACTGGGTGGGGGCGCCGCTGTTCGACCGCTCCACGCACCGCGTGGCGCTGACGGAGGCCGGCGAGCGCTTTCGCCCGGCGGCGGCGGAGATGCTGCGCCGCCTGCTCCAGGCCCGCGAGGACGCGCGGGCATCCGCGCACGCCGCGGCATCGGCGCTGACCTTCGCCGCCACGCACGCGCTGTCGCTGACCTTCTTCCCCACATGGCTGCGCGCGCTGGAGGCCCGCGCGAACCTGGGCGCCATCCGCCTCGTTTCCGACAGCATGAGTGCTTGCGAGCAGGTCATGCTGCAGGGGCACGCGCAGTTTCTGCTGTGTCACCACCACCCGGCTGCCCCCGGGCGGCTGGGGCCCGGCGCCTTCCGCTCCGTGGTGGTGGGCGAGGATGTTCTGCTGCCGGTCAGCGCGCCGGCCGGGGACGGCGGACCGCGCTTCGCGCTGGATGGGCCGCATACGGACACTTTACCCCACCTCGCCTACAGCGCCGAATCCGGCATGGGCCGGATCGTCACGGCGGCGGGGGCGGCATCCGGGCGGACGGCGCGGCTGGAGCCTGTGTTCACCTCCCACCTCGCCGCCGTGCTGCGCGCCATGGCGCAGGACGGGCGCGGCGTGGCGTGGCTGCCGCGCAGCCTGATCGCCGATGATCTGGAGGCGGGGCGGCTGGCGCGGGCCGGCGGCGCGGCGTGGGACGTCGCCGTGGAGATCCGCCTGTTCCGCCCGCGCGCCCGGCTGAGCGCCGCGGCCGAAGCGTTCTGGGAGCTTGTTGATTAGAGTAACCTTATATATCATCCCTCGGTTCAGAACACGCCATAACACTGGGGAGATGAAACGTGGGATACACTGACCTCGAGAAGGACGAAAACGGGTACCTCGCCAACGTCGCCGATTGGAACGAGGACGTCGCCAGGGAAATCGCCGCCGCCGAGAATCTGGGCGAGCTGACCCAGAAGCACTGGGACCTGATCAACCACCTGCGTGAGGAATTCCTGGAGAACAACGGCCACCAGCCCAACGAGCGCGCCATGGTCAAGGCCATGTCCGAGCGCTGGGGCTCCCCGGTCGCCACCAAGGAACTCTATGATCTGTTCCCCATGCAGCCGTCCAAGCAGGCTACCAAGGTCGCCGGCCTGCCCAACACCAAGCGCAAGGGCGGGTACTGATACGGACGGCGCTCGATCGAAGCCATCGAGCGCCGCCGGTATGACGCCCGTTCCGTCACGGCATGGCCGGGCCCGCCCCGGCCATGCCGACGCGCGGGCCTGTGGGGTCTCCGGGGACCGCTCGAAAAGAAGCCGCCCCATCCTTGCGGAGGGACGGCCGGAGTTGAACGAGGCGCAGCGGGCGGAAGCCCGCCTGCACCAGGCAACCGCGCGGCGAACGCGCGGCTGACGACGGCCGGGGCGCTGACCCGATGCCCCCCGGCCGTGACCCGCTTAGAAGGCCATGATCAGCTTGACCCACAGGTTGTCGCCCTGCGGGCGGTTGTGGGTGACGAACTCGTGCTGCCACTTGCCGATCACCGACACGCCCTTGAAGTCGTACTTGACCGCCGGGCCGATGGCGAAGGCGGAGCCGCGGTTGCCGATGTTGACGCCGCGCAGGTCGTCGTCCGTGGTCTGCTGGAACCAGTAGCCGCCAAGGCCGACCGTCCAGGCGTCGTAATGCTGGGCCACCATGTAGTCCATGTGGAACGCCTGGCCCGAGCGGTAGCTGGTGTCGTTGTTCTTGGTGTTGAACGCGTACATCAGCTTGGCCGACACCTCGAACCCGCCGTCGGTCATGTAGGTGCCGGCGACCAGCGGCTCGATGCCCCAGTAGTTGGCGCCGATGTTGATCGGCTTGTTCCGGTCGTAGCGCCCGGTGGGCAGGATGATGTCGAGCCCGGTGGCGAGGTGGAAGTTCTTCCAGTGCCAGGACAGGATGAAGGGATCGATGGTGATGTCGCCCAGGCCGAACTGGTGCACCGAGAACGGCCCGACGTCGTAGTTCAGATTGACCAGCGGCACCAGGATGTGCGCACCCAGGTTGCCGCCGAGGATCTGGATGTTGGACACATAGAGGAGACGCCCGACTTCCGCCGTGGCGTTGAGGCGGAAGTTGACGGGAATCTGCTTGCCGGAATTGTCGTTGAGACGGCCGGCGTTGTAATGCGTCAGGTAGTTGATGAAATAGGTGCCCGGCGGCGGCACCGCGCCGGCCATGAAGCCCTCGGCGCCGTTCGGATACTGCGAGCCGGCCTCGGTCGCCTGCGCCTGAGGTGCGGCGGCCAGACCCACGGCGACTGCGGCGGCGGCAAACAACGATTTCCAATTCATTAGCACGTTTCCCCCATCATGGATAAAGCCCCCCTGGTCCGGCCCGCGGGTGCGGGCCGGCTGGTTCGTTCTTGTTGGTTCGTTCTGTTGGTGCCGGTTTATTCCGGCACGAGCGGTTTTTTCGGCACGCCGGCGACGGCGAAGTGCTCGCCGGGGACCTCCTGGATGATGACGCGCACGGCGTCGGGCGGCACCTCGAGCGAGGCCACCGCCGCGTCCGTCACCGCCTTGATGAAGGCCGCCTTCTTCT
>Ga0196970_1000731_pt1 | contig 32035 bp, 26 predicted proteins | sample S1v_513CmetaG_FD_148672 | JGI IMG/M metagenome (GOLD analysis project Ga0196970, IMG submission 148672) | Soil microbial communities from Anza Borrego desert, Southern California, United States - S1+v_5-13C | ecosystem: Environmental > Terrestrial > Soil > Desert | place: USA: California... | reverse complement strand
CCATGGCGCGCGTGGCGAAGGCGGCGCGGAGGCGGTCAACGTCACCGACTGACAGGGCAGGCTCAAACGCGAAGGGAATGGCGGCCTCTGTGGCCGTCGGCGTGCGGTGGGTGGGCATGGCGCCATCTGTCGATTTTCCGGGATCGCTGGACTCAGTTTCAAGCAATTTCAGGCTGTCCACGATTCCCAGGATCGGTGGAAAATAAACAAGGATCATCGGATTGATGTCCAGGATCACCGGACAATCTCGATACAGAACGTCGTCACGGTGGCGTCATGCCGCAGAGCAAACCCGATCATCAGTCGGCCACTGACGAGGAATGGCACGAGGCGGAGCGCCGGGAGCGTGTCGTCCGGCCGCTGGCAGAGCGCGACCGTTTGACGCGGGCGGAGGTCGCCGATGCCGCTGCCATATTGGGGCTTAAGCGAAGCCGCATCTACGCGCTCGTGGCGCTCTATCGCGAGAAGCCGGTGACGAGCGCCTTGATTCCGCCGAAGCCGGGTCCAGCCCGAGGGTTCCGTTGCCTGGAGCCGGAGATCGAGAGCGTCGTCGAAGCGGCAATCCGCGATTATTACATGACACGCCAGCATCCCACGGTGGCCGGATTGCGGCGGCACATCGAGCACGAGTGCAAGGCGCGGGGCCTTTCGACGCCATCGGTGAAGGCCTTGCGTGTCCGCATTGATCGGCAGGGCCGCAAAGCTCTGGTGAAGGCGCGGGAGGGACCGAAAGCGGCCCGTGACCAGTTCCGCCCCGTCTTCGGGGAGTATGTGTCGGATCACGCTCTCCAGGTCGTTCAGATCGACCACACGCGGGTCGATGTCATGGTCGTCGACGAGATGTACCGACTGCCCCTTGGACGCCCTTGGCTGACGTTGATGATCGACGTCGCAAGCCGGATGGTCGTGGGATTTTATCTGACCCTGGAGGCTCCATCGGCGACCTCCGTCGCCATGGCCATGCGGCACGCCGTGCTACCGAAGGCGGATTGGCTGGCGGAGCGCGGGGTGGCGGCTCCCTGGCCGGTCGCGGGGCTTCCGGAAACCGTGCACATGGACAACGGCAAGGACTTTCATTCGAAGGCTTTGGAGCGTGGCTGTCGGGAGTATGGCATCGAGCAGCAGTATCGGCCGCCGGCGACCCCACATTTCGGCGGCCACATCGAGCGATTGATCGGGACCATGATGGGCGCCGTCCATCTGCTGCCGGGAACCACCTTCTCGAACATCGACGAGAAGGGCGACTACGACCCGGAGAAGACGGCGGTTATGACGCTGCCGGAGTTGGAGACGTGGCTCGCCATTCAAATCGTGGGGGTCTACCACGCCAGCATCCACAGCGCTCTTCAGCTTCCGCCGATGACGGCGTGGGAGGACACCGTTGCCCGGCGCCCCACCCCGGTGCGTCATCCGGCCGACCCGGAGCGGTTCCTGTTCGATTTCCTGCCGTTCGAGAAGCGGAAGGTGACGCGGGAGGGCATCCGGATATTCAACATCCACTACTGGGACAGCATTTTGAGCGTATGGGCCGGACAAACGGACTCCCGGATGCCGGTCAAATATGACCCACGCGACTTGTCGCGGGTGTTTCTCCAGGCTCCGGATGGAAAGCACTGGCCGATCCGCTACCGCGATCTGCGCCGACCCCGCATTACACGCTGGGAGCACCTCGAAGCGATGCGGGTGCTGCGGGAGCGGGGACGCCGGTCCGTCGACGAGGCCATGATCTTCGATGCGATCGAGGCCCAACGACTGCTGGTCGCCGAGGCTGCGGCCCGAACCAAAGCCGCCCGACAAACGCTGCAACGGACCGCCTATGCACTCGCCGGGTCTGAGGCGCCGAGCGCGGCGCCGGAGCGGACGGAGCCATCCCCCTCGCCTGCCGACGATGGCCAGCCGACCGATCGGCCCCTGTTGCCCTACGATGTGGAGGAGTGGTCATGAGCGAGGGCTTCGAACATCTTCATCCGGCCTATCGCGAATACGCGTGCTTGGCTGACCATGACCGCATCGAATGGATTCGGTCCGACCGCTGGATCAACCACCGGAGGGCAGAAGCGGCGCTCGGCAAGCTCGAAGACCTGCTCACCTACCCGAAGCGGGACCGCATGCCATGCCTGCTGCTGTTCGGCGACGTCGGAATGGGCAAGACCAAGATCATCCGCAAGTTCGTGCGGGACCACCCGGCGGTCTTCAACGAGGGAACAGGGGTGACGACCATGCCGGTGGTCGCCTTCCAGATGCCGACGCAGCCGGACGAGGGGGATTTCTACGACGAACTGCTGATCGCTCTCGGCGTGCCGCAACGGCGAGCGGGAACTGTGCGTGGCGCCCGCAACCTGTGTCGGCGCCTGTTGGGCGAGATGAATGCCCAGGTGCTGGTCATCGACGAGGTGCATGCCATGCTGGCCGGCTCCTACCGTCAACAGCGGATTTTCCTGAACACGCTGCGGTTCCTGACCAATGATCTGCGCATCCCCTTGGTCTGCGCCGGCACCGACGAAGCTCGGATGGCGCTGCTGACCGATCAGCAGCTTGCCGACCGGTTCGACGCGCTTGAGTTGACGCATTGGCGGGACGATCAGGCATTCCGCGACCTGCTCGCCAGCCTCGCGGCAATCCTGCCGTTGCGGCAACGGTCGTCCCTCAGCAGCGTCTCCGTCAGCCGGCGCGTGCTGTCGATGACGGATGGGATCACGGTGCGCGTCTTCCGGCTGATCGAAACCGTGGCGATCGCGGCGATCCGGAGCGGCCGGGAGATGATCGATGAGGAGAGTTTCACCGCCGAGGATCTCGTGCTTCCGCTGGTTTCCATGACCGTCAAGGCGCAACGCGGCATGGGACGGAAGACTTCGGTGGCGGTTTAGGCGATGACAGTGGGAACCGTCCTTGCTCCGACGGTGCTGCCGCTCGCCCCCCGGCCGATGGCAGACGAGTTGCTGTCGTCATGGCTGTCGCGGGTCGCCTGCCGGTACGAACTCGACGGCGGTGCCTTGAGGGGTATCCTGACCACGCCGGGTGACGATGCAGAATCCATGCCGACTATGAACGGTCTGGATTACCGGCCGACTTACGAGGAAATCGCTGCGCTTGCCTCGGCAGCCCGGCTTCCAGTCGATCGTCTTTCGATCCTTGCTCTGAAGACGGCCAACCCGACCTGGCCGCGGCATTGGTACGCCTGGGACTGGGGCGTTTTGGATCCGGCCAACGGAACCGAGCGTTATGCCGATGTTCTGGCTCCGGGGTGGTGCGATCTCTGCCTGAGCGAAGATCACGCCGCCGGCCGACATGCGTACCTGCGTCGTCATTGGGTGTATGCGACGGTTGGCTTTTGTCACCGACACCGCCTGCCACTGCGCCATCTCTGTCCATTCTGTCAAACGGCCCCCACCCTTCGGTTTGTGCCGTCCGATGGCGGAACCCGACTGTGTTGTGGAGACTGCGGCCGCTCGCTTGATGAGTATGCGGCGGCAGGTCCCAAGGATGCCGCCAGCACGGGTGCCGACAACAATTCGATCGGCCGCGCGTGGAGTGTGGTCATGGCCTTCGAGACGGACCTTTGCCGGGCACTGGACCGCCGGACGCCCAACGCACGATGGATGGGGCGATCGCGCCCAGCGGCGTTCATCGCAGCGACCGAGGATTTGATTGTGGCGCTGATGGCAGGTCAAGGCGCTTACCCTCGCGAACATGCGATCAATGCATTCGACAGCGCCGCCTTTCCGTCGCCTGGAAAGTTCAGATCGAAAGTCGACCTGCAATACTGGGCATGCTGTGTGCCGCCGGCGCGGCGTCGAAGCCTGCTGGCCGCCGTGGTCGCTCTTCTGCTGGATGAGGAAACCAGTGCCCTGCTGTCGGAGCCCCGCTTTGGATCGTATCGGTGGGTCGCCTCCTTGGATTGGCTCTACCGCTGGCTCGGAGCATCCCAGAAGGCATGGCTGGTTGCTCGGAGCGCGGAGTGGCCAGAGCTTCCGCGGCAGCGGTTGGAAAAGATTGCTGATGAGGCATCTGTGAGGCGGTCGGCCCACCATGGCCGGAAAGCCTCCATTCAGCGGAAGAAGGCCGGGGGCTCAGGCGCGGGCAAGCCGTTTCCGGGAAAGACACCGAACACTCCACCATCTACGCTGCGGGCACTTGGGTTGCAGGATGCCGCTCATTACCGGCGTCTGGCGGAAGCGATCCTTTCGAGCCCCGAGTGGTTGGCTGTGCGCCATGCCTCGCCAGCGGTGCGAAGACGCACGTTGCATCAGTTGTTGGAGGCCGCCCTGGCTGCCCCCCGCACGGTTCCGTCAGCTGTCGCGCCAGCTTGATCGTTGCGGCAGTGCTGCCGTAGAGGCTCCCCTCCCTCTTGGAGGAGCCGGATGCGGTGCCCGCACTGCCACTCGACGGCGACGACCGAGCGTTCGGACCGAACGGCGCAGGGTTATCGGCGGTTTCGCTGCCGAGGATATGGGCGCCAGTTCGTTTAACGGCTCACCGTTTAGGGCGCCCGACCAGTTGCTGAAAGCCCTAAGATCAGTTTTATCAAATCCCTATAATGTTGCCTTACTTGTTAGTGACCTGCCATCGACAATCCATCTGAGATGATTCGTCTGCCTAGAAGTGGGGAAAACAATAGTGTTTGGCTTTTTGACAAAGCGCAGCGCGTCTGAAGCCGAGGATCGCTTGGCTGCATTGGATAAGTCCCTGGCTGTCATCGAGTTTGCTCCCAATGGAATCATTCTGACAGCCAATGACAATTTCCTGGCGGCAATGGGCTATTCCCTTGATGAAATCAAGGGCAAGCACCATCGCATTTTCTTGGAGCCTTCCACAGCAAATAGCCGGGAATATGCCGACTTCTGGACAAGGTTGGGTCGTGGCGAATTTCAGGCGGCCCAATTCCGGCGTTTTGGCAAGGGAGGGCGTGAGATCTGGATCGAGGCGACTTACAACCCGATCCTCACCCCGGCTGGTATTCCGTACAAGATCGTCAAATACGCTACCGACATCACCAAGCGCAAAACTTTTGAAGCCGATCTGCAAAGCCAAGTTAATGCTATTCATAAATCTCAGGCGGTGATCGAATTCACGCTTGATGGAACCATCCTAAACGCCAATGCCAATTTCCTGTCCGTGATGGGGTATTCCTTGGATGAAATTCAAGGACAGCATCACCGTATCTTCGTCGAGCGTGACGTCGCCTCCAGCGCAGATTATATTGGGTTCTGGGACAAGCTGCAGCGCGGCGAGTTCCATGCTGCACAGTTCCGGCGCGTGGGCAAAGGAGGCCAGGAGGTCTGGATTGAGGCCACTTACAACCCCATCCTCAATGCAGCGGGCAAGCCCTACAAGGTGGTCAAATATGCCACCAACATCACCACGCAGGTTCTGCTTCTGCGCAACCTCAAGGTTCTGATCGATCAGAACTTTGCCCGGATCGAGAGGGCTCTCCAACTGTCGCATGAGCTTGCGGACACCGCAGGCGCGGCCACAAGCGATGCCTCACACAACGTGATGGCGGCTGCCGAGGCTGCCGAAAAGCTCGCGCGGATCACGCAAGATATCGTGGAAAGCATGGCGAAATCGCAGCAAACCGTCAACGCGGCCCAAGCGCAGGCGACAGAGGCCAACCGGTCCACCGAGCATTTGGCAATTGCGGCTGAACAAATGGGGGGAATTGTCGAAGTCATCCGCAACATCGCCAGTCAAATTAACCTTCTGGCACTGAATGCCACAATCGAAGCGGCACGAGCTGGCGAAGCTGGCCGCGGGTTCGCGGTGGTCGCCAATGAGGTTAAGAACTTGGCGAACCAAGCGTCCCGTGCGACAGATCAAATCTCCAGCGAGATCGACGGCATCCAGACAGTGTCGCGCGACGTGGTGAGCAGTCTGAGTGGAATTCATAGCGCTATCGAAACTGTCCGCACTTACGTAGTGAACACTGGAGCCGCCGTCAGTGAACAGAGCACCGTGGCAGGAGACATGTCGCAAAACATGAAGTACGCTGCCTTTGCAGTTTCTGCGGCAACTAGCAACATCAAGACAATTGCACAATCGGTGGAGGAGGTGGCAGTTACGGTGAACAGAACGCGGAGTGAGGCAGAAATTCTTGTGAGATAAGGTTGTAGTCACAGTAAGGGCGGGTCCTAGAATCCACATCTGTTGCTCCCCATCGCGGTAATCATCGAAACGCTTCGCTTCTTCCTGCTTCTTCCTGGGTGAGCACTTCCAATGGCGCCAGTTTCCTGTCCGGTTCAGGATGACGCATCGGCAGGCTCCGACAAGGCAGTCGGCATCAGGATCCGCATCGTCGTTCCCTGCCCAACGCCACTTTCTGCGACGATATTGCCGCCCCAGCTGGCGACGATGCCATACACCACCGGGAGCCCAAGCCCAGTGCCATGCCCCACCGGCTTGGTGGTGTAGAACGGGTCGAAAATGCGGGCCAGTGTCGCTGCATCCATGCCGCACCCGCTGTCGCGGACCGTCAGCACGGCGTAGTGGCCGGCCGGGTGCAGCCATGCCCCCTCCGCCACCTCATCGAGCTGGACCGCGTCCGTCGTGACCTCGATCACTCCTCCCGATGGCCCGATCGCGTCGACCGCGTTCCGGATCAGATTGATCAGCACCTGCGCCATCTGTGTTTCGTCGGCCCGGACCACGAGGGGAATCGCGGCGATCCGCCAGACGAGTTCGACAGTCCGGGGGACGAGCACGTTGACCATATCCGCCATGTTGCGCAGCGCCGATCCCAACTGCAGCGGGCCGGCTCCAGCCGAATCGGAGTGGCTGAAGGTCAGTACCTGCTGGGTGATGCGCTTGGCGCGTTGCGCGGCTTCGATCACCCTGACGAGGTTATTCTGTGCTTGGCAGTCCGGCGGCACATCCTCCATGACCAGTTCCGTCAAGCCGATGATCGGTTGCAGCATGTTGTTGATCTCATGCGCCAGACCACCCGCCAGGCAGCCCAGCGCCTCCAGCTTCTGGGCCTCCCGCAGTTGGGCCTCCAGCTCCATGCGGGTCTCGGCCGCGCTGCGGCGCTCTTCGGCAAGGCGGAGTTCCGCCTCCCGCAAGCTCAATACTTCGGCCACAGCTTCCCGCTCCCCGGTTACCTGCCGGACGGCGTCCAATAGATCGTCGACCGCGGAGCTGAGCGGATCTGGAGCTTGCGTGGCGATCTGCTCGGTATAGGCGCCAATCTGTTTGAAGCGCCCATAGAGTGCGACGGGGGCATCGCTGCGGCTGACCAGATTGTGGAGTAGGGTCTGTCGCAGGCGGTTCAGCATGTGCAGCCGGGTGTTCCGGGCGCGATGGAAGTAGTTCTGGAAATGCCCGTAATGGATCGGGAAGCGGGCAACGAAGTCGTCGCGAAATCCGCTGCGACCCGGCCTATATCCCATGTCATCTTCGGAGAAGAAGAAGAGCGCGGAGAGTGTCTGATTGACGTTGATGCCCAGGATTTCGCCGAAGGTCGAAAAACCGGCCACGGGAATATCGTCGAAAACAGTCATACCCGTCAGGTTCGGGCCGTTGTTGATCCGCCGCAGGACGCAATCGTTGAGGATGCCGCCAATCGGTTCTGGCTTGTCACGGAGGAAGGCGGCGAAGTCACACCTCGTCTGCCCGATGAAATCGGTGGCCTCGACCAGAGAAAGCTCGTCGCCGGCATTAACATCGCAGAAGAAGGAGACCCGTCCCTCCGCCCGGTTGATCCCCGCCACCGATCGCACGAAAAGCCCGCTGTCCAACTCAACAGCGAAGGTGCGGGAGACCAGCAGGCGCTCAAGCTCGTCGGGATGGCACTGGAGGCTCCGGCACAACGCCTCGATGAAGCCAGTGACCTCAAGGCTGTCGGGATCGATGACGCTCGTCACCGTCCGCCGGATCGGATCACAGTCCAGGATTGTGAAGGATTGTCCCGTCTTGCGGAAATTCTGAGATTTGAAGACCCCATAGCGTTTGCCTGGAGCCATTCGCACGAAGGCTATGACCGCATGACTGTCCAGCACCCGGTCACCGTCACAAACCCAGGTCTGCTGGAAATCCAGAGTTCCGCCGGCGGAGCCGCCGACGAACAGCACCGGGAAACGGCCGGAGGCATAAATCCCCTCCATTAGGAAGCTCTCGCTGGCGGACAGCCCGTCGATGAACAGCAGCGCCACGGTGTCGTGACAATCGAGCGGGAAGGGCGGGTCGATGGCTTCCAGCTCCTGGCGGATTGCATCGATGCGTTGCTCATGGGAGAGACGGATGTGTCCCGCCCGAATGTCTTCGCTGTGCAGAGGAACGCTGTGGATGCTCACGTCAGCGAACAAGGCGCGGCTGAAAGCCTGAAGAACGATGCCGTCCCGCCGTTCGCCCGGATGGTAAAGGCCGCCGGGCACTCCCGAACACAGCTCCCCCGCCGTCGACATCAGCACCAGCTGGCATTGCGGATCAAGCCCAGAGCGCAGATCTTTTGCGACTTCTGCGAAAGGAAGCTCCGGAGAGACGAAGCCGAGGACGAACGCCGGCGGATCATTGTCGAATGCAAGTAGCCTCGCATCCTCCCCCAGACCGGCAGCATCAGTGACCAGGGTTTTAATGAAGCTGTTCGAATGCCCAATGGCACGTGGCATGGTGGAACCTCCTGTCATGAGAGCTCACCACGGAATGATCAAGGTCGGCTGCCCGTCAGAGTGGCCCACCGCCGGTCAGCGAACAGCCTCCCGCAGGAACAGATCCTGCCAGCCGAAACGCAGCATATGCTGGGGGATTTCCCCGGCGCGCCCGATACGGTCGCCGGCGATCAGCGTGGCCCCGGCCGCTCGTGCTGCGACCGCGAGGCTGGTCGACGTGATGCCGACGATGCAGGTCTTTAAACTGGCCCGCTCCGCCGCCGCGACGAAGCTGTTCATATCCTCCATGATCCTGGCCTCGGTACCACGGTCCGATGCGATCATGGTGGTGAGGCCTGTCAAGCCGGTACCCGACAGGCTCGCGAAGCTCTGCTGTCTGCATTCCACGCGCAGGAAGGTCCAGCGGCAGAAGGGACGCACCTCGTTGACCAGTTCACTCATCCGGCCGCCGGGTACGCCAGCGGGAAAGCGCAGGAATTCGAAGATCAGGAAAGGGCGCAGATAGTCCGGTATCGATTGGCAGATCGCGAGATAGTCCTGCCGGGACCGACGTGCCGCCAGCGTTTCGAAACAGACCGGCACCGACACCATCAGCCGAAACTTGTTGCGAAACAACTCGTCCAGGATTTCTATCGTATCGGCCAAGGTGTCGATGTCGACCTTGACCAGTTGCGGCGGTTCGCTGATCGCCGACAGCGCCAGCATCCCTTCAACCGAGGTTCCATCGGGGAAGCGGCGGACCGGCGTGCACATGTAAGTGGAGATCACCTGCCGGCCAACATCCCAAAGCGGACGGTACATGGTGCCGATCTGCGCCATCTCCAACGATGACAGTTTCAGCTTGCGCGGCTCCTCAGCACTGGCAACGGTGGATGCCGTCGGCGCTGCTGTCGGGCCAGCGGACTGCTCCGCTGAGCTACCCGCCCGCACCGTCTGCTCGACAGCCGACAGAAGATCCGCCACTGAGGCATGTTCAAACAGCAACTTTCCATCCACCACCCCGACTGCGGTGGAGACGGTGATGTCGGCAAGCGTGGGGTCGCCCAGGAATAGCCGATACAGTTCTTCCGCGATCTTGGCACAGACGAGCGCCGCGGCTGAGCGGTCCAATGCTGCAAAGACGATGATGTACTCTCCGTCACTGCTACGGAACTGGACGTCCTTGTCGGCAATGTGGCGGTTGATGATGCGGTCGGCGGAGTTGTGAACGCGTTCGCGCAGGTCATCCCAGGCAGAACCGAGGCTGGCACGCAAACTGTCGAGGTTCAGCATATGGATACGGCCGGCGGAGAGCAGTTGCGGCTGGGCCAGCAGAGCGTTCAACCGCCGCTCCAAGACCCTCATCCGCTCGATGTCGGCATCGTTTGCCACTTCGCTCCGCGGCGTAGGGGCGGTTACAGTGAGTTCCTCGTCGGCAAACCAGTTCCGGAGCTTTTCCCCCAACGATAGTCCAAGCATGACCATATCCTCTCGATGCGCCGTCAGTTGGGACGTGCGGAACGGGCGATGGGGTGACCGGGCAAGCAACGAGTGACCACTGCCAGCAGTTGATCCCGAGTGAAGGGTTTTCCGAGAACATGGTCGGCCCCCATCTGTTCGGCGACCTTCAGTAGTTCCATGGCGTGACTGCGTCCACCACCGGAAATGGCGATGATCTTCATGGCCGGGATCGAGCGGCGGATGTGCATGATGGTGCCGATCCCATCCGCCCGCGGCATAATCAGGTCGCAGATGACCAGATCGACGGCGTTGGCCCGCAGCAGACGCAAGCCCTCCTCGCCATCCTCCGCCTCGATGACAGCCATCGATTGGCGTTCCAGAAACTGGCGCAGAACAAGGCGGACCATGTCCTCGTCATCGATCACGAGTACTGTCGGCATCATCGCCTCCCGTCCGCGTGGGCTTGCATTCGTATACTACGAAAGAATGCGCGAGAGGCCGTTGCCAGAGCGTTAACGTGCGGACTGGGGCACTGCCGGTGGCGAGACAGGATTGTGGATGGGTGTCCGCCTCGCCCATTGTCCACCAGAACGTCAACCGTCACTTCCAGACACGGCGCTGCACCACCTGGGCCGCCCGGCGAGCCGGGTTTGGCCTATCGATAACCTTTGTCAACTAGGGAGGGCGTTGTTCAGCAGAACACCCTAATGACGACCCTTAGAGTACTAAGGTTCTAGAGCAGTTTTGAGCCTTGGGGTTAGCCCTGATGCAGAGAGCCTTGCGGCGATGTTAGACAATGAGGCACGTCAGTATCCGCCTCCATGACCGGCAGACATTGGAAGACGGAAAACAGACGACGAATGAATAGTTAAACCTTCCTATAGACCTGTCCAACTGCCTGGGGATTGTTTCAGATGTCTGTTAGAAGTTTGGAGCTGACGAGAGATCCCCTCTCTGTTCGTTGCCTTGAATCCCAATTCCTTTGTTGGGACAATACGCTCCGACTCTGCATCAAAGCACTGTCCCCGACCGTTCTGGCGCAGATCGTAACCTTCGGTGAGGAGGGTGAGGTGATCCGAGTTGATGTTCAGCGGAGAGCGCTGCCCGCAAGACAGCTTCGGCAGCAAGCGGAGCGTCTGCAGATAGCTTTGGGGTGCGTTGTCCGCATCAAGAGCTTCGTCGGCTGGTTGCCAGGATATGGCAACGAATTGCTCTGCATCGAGCGCATCCAGTTGGCGCAGGAAGTGCTCGCCTCTATCCAATTGACGGTCCGCGGTGGGCCCACGCCGGCCGGACACCTGCGGCTGGTCTGGGGTTAAACATCAAGTATGTACAAGGGCGCCCATGGGCGCCGTCAACTTGTTGGCCGCCGGGCGGGTCCGGCCCACAGTGTCTGACACGAACCGCCGTCCCAGCTGCCCCCCACCGGACGGATTGCCCTGAATACCTTGCTCTGCCTTGGATTCATCCATCTCAAACGGCCTGTGTCTACATGAGACGCTGGCGCCTGCTGGCGATCCCGGTGAATTTCCGCAGCACCGTCAAGTTGTTGATCCTGGAGGTTCTCGATGGCACGGTTTGCCGACGGACGCCCCAGGGACCGGCCGATCATGCGGCAGCCAGCGGCACGGCGACGACCTGGGCCCAGGTGGCGAAGGCCTGGGCTCGGGCGGTACGGTAGTCGGAGGCTGGGCGGCGGTCGCGGCGGAGATGGAAAAGGTTACTGATCGGGTCGTGGATAGAGAGGAAGCGCTGCACTTGGCAGGGTGACTTGAAGCGCTTCATCTGGCGTTCGCGTCGTCGGGTCAGTTGGTGAGAGTTCTCGGCTCGGTTGTTGAGCCCCTTGTGCTGACGGTGCTCCACCCCCGGCATAATGGTCCGCTTGGCGGCGGCGTAGGACTTCAACTTATCGGTCACCAGCACCCGCGGTGCGCGGCCCTGCTTTTTCAGCAATTTGCGGAGCAGGCGCTTGGCCGCCTTGGCGTCGCGCCGGCTCTGCTCCAGCAGATCGAGCACGAAGCCATCGCGGTTGACGGGCCGCCAGAGATACTGCTTCTTGCCAGCGATGGACAGGCCGACCTCATCGAGGTGCCATTTGTCGCCGCGCTGGGGAGCACGCCGGCGCAGTTGGTCGGCGATGTCGCGGCCCAACTTCAGGCTCCGCTGCCGCACCGCCTCATGGCTGACGAGGATGCCGCGCGCTGCCAGCATCTCCTCGATCATCCGCAGGCTCAGGGGGAAGCGGAAGTACAGCCAGACCGCAGATGCGATTACCTCGGCGGGGTAGCGGTAACCAGCATAGCGGCGGACGGCACGTGTCGTCATGCCGCTCCATATCCCGCCTTCGCCCGCTCCGGCAACCCGTCCAACACCAACTTGACAGTGCTCGCGGGAGGCGTGAGCCGCGGAATCGCGGGGGCTTTTGGCTGTTGGAAGGGATTAATCCTCTCCTGGAGGTCATCCATGTGGACGCCACAAGCTCGCGCCCTGGTCGGCGATTTTGGAGCCGGACGCGCGCGGCGCGCCACAGCATGGGCCAGCCGCGCAAAGCACAGCAGATGATCTTCCATGATACCCGGCAGATGGGCATCACACCGTCAGACCGCGAGGCTTTCGACAGAGCAAGGCGTCCTAACGGCGACGCAGGTGTTCACCTTCCAGTCTCGCTGACCTTGGCGAATATATCCTGCATCCGCCAGGCATTCGTCACGTTTTGCTCCCAGATAGCCCCTTGAAATCTTGCTTGGTGGCTTTGGAACCAGGTGGTTCACAGACATTCCGATCTGAGCGCGTTGCCCCTTGGACAACGTTACAGTCTTTGCCAGTTATCGCGTCCAAAGCATGGTCGGTGACCGACTTGCCGGATGCCCCGACCGAAGTGACATCGGCGGCGACCCCTGCAGCGCAACCTGGCAGAGCAGAGCCGACAATGATGATCAGGGCCGACCGGCGCAAGACGTGGAGTGCGATGTGACTGTCCATGCCAAGCAAACAATTTCTGCGGCAATACGTCACTCACATTGGGCTTTGGTGGAGTTGGCCATCCGCCCTGCCGCCGCTCGCTACGTACCTGACTGTCTTGAGGGAACGTCTGCCTGGGGGCGAGCTATGAACGGGTGCCAAATGGGACCGGCGTGCTGTGGGGGCCTCATCAGTGACCTCCGATCGGGAAAATCTCTCTTTAATTGGCGGACAGCCCGGCTCCGCATCTGCCTTCACTCCAACACGTCGCGCAATCACAACAGACTACAGTAGGAGTTGAGTGTGCGACATACACCTCAACCGGCGGAAGCAGAACAAGTTTTGAAAGAAAAATGGACACTTAACTGTAGGGCGAAAGGACTAATACTGGTATCACCTTTTATGTTCTTGAGAATCTTTCTCGTTATTGTTAGATGAAGCATAATAATCTTTGCTTGGAAACTAAGACAATCAAATGCGTGGCTTGTTTTCATCGTTGTTCAGAAAACCACATAATAGTGATAGGACGATGGTGACTGATCCTCCAACACCACTTGTTAATGCTCTCTCACACGGAGAGCCTCCCAAACTGCCTGAGGAGCAACCCCCTAAGGCCGCGCCGAGACTACCCCGTCGTCCCGCAACTATGCGACGCACACCATCTTGTTGAGTGTTACTGCCTGTGTGAGAAGGTCATGGCGGGGGTAGGCGCTTTCGGTTCGGATGGGCGAGCCGGTGGAGCATGAGGCGGATCATAGCGAGGGTGACCATGGCCTCGGTGACGTCGGTGCGTTCCTCGTGATCCTTGGACAAGCGTCGCCACCGTCCGAGCCAGCCGAATGATCGTTCGACTACCCAGCGGCGGGGAACGAGGATGAAGCCGCCGCCGGCGATGCGCCGGACGATGATCAGCGTCAGCCCGAGCACGAAGCAGGCGAGGATCAGCGGCATCCGATTGTAGATGCTGTCGGCAAAGATGGCGCGCAGCCAGCAGTAGAGCCGCTTGATCCGCGTTAGCCGCGCTCCGGCGCTGTCGGCGTCTTGAATGTCAGCGGCGTGGACGAGGACACCGAGCAGGAAGCCCGAGGTGTCAACGGCGATGTGACGCTTGCGGCCCTTGATCTTCTTGGCCGCGTCAAAGCCTCGGGCGCCCCATTTTCCGTCGTCTTGACGCTCTGGGTGTCGAGGACGGCGGCCGAGGGTGTCGGATCACGGCCTTCCTGCTCGCGCAGCATCACCCTCAGATGGTGGCGCAGGGCCTCCCACACGCCGGCTTCCAGGAAGGCGCGGAAGTACCGGTAGACCGTGGGCCAGGGCGGAAAGGTCGGCGGGGGCTGCAGATGACCACATTGGAGGCCGGTCGGCACTACGTAGAACAGGGCGTCCAGCAGCCGGCGCAGTCCGTACTGCGGGGCCGTCCGCCGGGCTTGGCGGACGGGATCAGGGGGGCGATCACGCGATACTGGTCATCGCTCAGGGCTTGGCCGGCGCCGTAATCGCCAACCAGCCGGCGGTCCTCGGGCGTCCACATCGGCGGCCTCCGGCAGGGTGTGTGTTCCCTGCCAACAGCCTTTACGTCAGACCCTCACCCCGTCAGCGACAACTTTCGAAACGGGCTGTTAGGATAGACCACTGCGCGCGAAGTACCCGAGACTCCAAGTACTCATGGCGTTGATGGATTTGTGAGAGAACGGGAAAATTCACTCTTCTCGACGTAGGTGGAGCTCCAGAGCCAAATTATCTCGCTGCCGGATCATTTCTTCAAGGTCATTGATCTGCGCGGCTGACTGGCACCGAGCGAGATAATCCTGCGTGACACTGAGACGCTGCTGCATTCCCAGCAGATCTCCATTGATTCTGCTCAGCAGCTCTTTTGACTTATGCAAACCCTCTGAGCATTGCCGATACATGCTGGCATTCCGAGACGCCGCCACCGCAAGTGCTTGAAGCTCCTGGCCGGCGACATTCATGGTGCGTGAGGCACGCTTCAGCCGCAAATCAACAACCGCCGCAGACATCATAGCTCTCCCATCGACGACCACCCGCTATTCGCGACCGGCTGGGACCAAACTCAGCTGCGGAGCCCGGCGCGGTCCCGTCACCTGGCGGTTCAGGATCCAGGTCTTGAGCTGCTCCAGCGGCATCGGTCGGGCGACCAGATAGCCCTGGATCATGTCGCAGCCGAGCCCTTGCAGAAACGCGGCCTGCTTGGCCGTTTCGACCCCTTCCGCGACCACCGACAGCTTCAAGGTTCGCGCCGCTTCGACGATCATCCGGACGATGTCGCCATCGCGCGACCCGTCACGGGCATGCTGTACGAAGGACTGGTCGATCTTCACCGTATCGATGTCCAGACGGCGCAGATAGATCAGGCTGGAATAGCCGGTGCCGAAGTCATCCAGAGCCACCGCGATGCCGAGCGAGCGCAGCCGGTTGAGCGTGGCCTGTGCTCGACCATGATCCGCAATCACCGCCGTTTCCGTCACCTCGATCTCAAGGGAGCCAGGATCGATATGGTACTGCCGGACCAGTCCCTCGGCGACGACGGCCAGATCGCCGCGGTTTACCTGAGCGGCAGCCACATTGACGGCAATGGTCAATGGTCCGAATGTGCCCGAATCCCACGACGCAAGGACACGGCAGGCTTCCTCAAGCACCCATTGCCCAAGCGGCTCGATCAGGCCGGTTTCCTCGGCAAGCGGAATGAAGTCTCCTGGCGGGATCAGTCCACGCTCGGGATGGTTCCAGCGCACCAGAGCCTCAACTCCGCACAGCCGCCCGGTAGAGAGTTCTAGCTTTGGCTGATAGACCAGGGAAAATTCGGAGCGTTCGATGGCACGGCGCAAGGCAAGTTCCAAGTCCAACCGCCGGTCAGCCGCCTGGCTCATGTCGGACGTGAACATCCGCATCGTGTTACGGCCGGCGGCCTTGGCGGCATACATCGCCATGTCCGCATGCTTCAGCAGACTGGAGGCGTCACGCCCATCATCGGGGTGGCGGGCAATCCCGATGGAGACGCCGGTTGTCAACGCGCGCTCGTTGAGGACCAGCGGTGCTCCGAGCGCGATCTTGATACGTTCCGCCAGCTGCGCTGCGTCGGTGACGCTGGACACGCCGTCGGCGAGCACGACGAATTCGTCGCCGCCCAGGCGGGCCACCATATCGGTGGGCCGAACCGCTGCCTTCAGGCGCTGCGCAACCGCGACCAACAACTGATCTCCGGCAGAATGTCCCAAGGTGTCGTTGATCACCTTGAAGCGGTCGATATCGAGGAACAGGATCATCAAGCTGGATGCGTCGGCCACAGCGCTGCTGAAGACCCGGCTGGCCCTCTCGATGAACGCCGCGCGGTTGGGAAGGCTGGTCAACGGGTCCCGATCAGCGAGGTCATGGGCGTGGCGGACAGCGTCCTCCAGAGCCATGGTGCGGTCGGCCACCCGCGCTTCCAGCACGCGCTCGTTTTCCCGCAGCAGCCGGTTGGCCGCCGCCAGAGCGGCACTGGTCCGGTGCTGGCGCAGGCTCAAGCCGATGAGTCCAGCCGCGAACAGCAGGATGATCACCGACACCAAGCTGGCCGCGGCCAGAAGGAAGGAGGCGCGCTCGGTCAGCTGGGCGTAGAGCTCTTCCTCAGAAAGAAGAACCATGCTGACCAGCGGTTGCGTAGCGGCGCGACGATAGGCGGCAACAAATGGGCGCCCATCGATGCTGCTGGTCATCCGCATCACATCGGCATCCGGCCGGGTGACGTCGAACTGGGCCCTGTCGGCGGGCAATTCCCGTCCGATCCGCTCGCGACGGATTTCGTCGTTGGCCGCCGTGTGGATCATACGAATGATGCGATCCATGCCGACGACGGTGACTACCCCCTTCTTGCCGATCGGCAGATCTTTCGCCAGACGGGAAAAGGCGAAGGGATTGATGGCGATCGCAACAGCACCCAGAAACCGTCCATCCTGTCCAAGAAGGCTTCGGGAGAAGTGCAGGGACCATTCACCCGAACTCCGGTCCAGGATTGGCTTGCCGATCCTTAGGCGGTCGTCCCCGTCCGTTGACGCCCATGCCCGATGCCAGCGAAACGCATCCTGACTGCCCGGTTCCTGCTCATTCGGCGGAAACAGAGTGGTGTCGACCAAGCGGCCCTTGTCGTCGAGCAGGGCGATCTGCATCAGCCCCACGTCATTCATCCCATTGGCGACCTTCGCCAACTGGCTCGGGGCCGCATCGGGATTACCGTGCAACTCCTTGCGGATGAACAGGAGGGCCTGATCGATGCGGGCGATACGCTCAGCAAGCCGGGCATCGACGGCGCGCGCAATGTCCGAGGCCTGCTGGCTGGCCACCGTTTCGGTCTGACGCTGGTCATGAGAAATCTGTGTGATCGTCGTCAACCATACGGTCGCTAGGACGAAGACGGTGAAAGCAATAATCAATGTTAGCAGAGGCCGGCGTGGCGTGAGGCTCGGGTGCTGCCCACTCATCTCCTGCATATGCATCGGGCAGTCCTGTCAGCTGGTGAGGCGCTGCCTGCCTACCAAGGCCGATCAGCCGCTGATAATTGCACAGCCTGAAACCGGGCCTAACTGCGGGTTTGCCCAATCAACGATCAGTGAATTGTTAACCAATCACGCCGCACTGATCATAGGCGGCCAGGGACATTGTCAAGTTGAGGCTGGCGGTGGGGTGGCCGGGGCAACGGTATAGATGTGGATATGCGTCTAATCTCGCCCAGTATCCGCATTTCGTACTCTTATTGAGCCATCAAGGGAAAGCCCAAGCTGGATGGTCTTCCATTGGCGTCCCTGTAGGGCCACTCTGCCCAGAAAATTCTTCATGAAAGCCAATGAGATGCATCGTTAACCTATATGGCTGTGGTTGGACGCAGCTCCACAATCTGCCGACAGTCTTCGAGTCTGATGTACGCCCACACGAGCTCTCGTCACGCTCGAAGACGTGTGTTTGCCTCCGCCACCATGTGCTCCACACTCCTGCGCAGGTCACTCGCGCCCACCGGCTTGTGGATCAGGAGGAAGCCTCCTGCATGGGCTTCCGTCAAACGTTCCGGATCGGTGTCGCCGGTGATGATGGCCGCCGGAACAGCCGGGTCGAAGCGGTCATGGATGGCACGGATGGCATCGTGTCCGGTCTCCCCAGCACGCAGGCGGTAATCGGCAAGAATGCTGTCCGGACGGCCAGCCCGTTCGACGCAAGAAATCGCCTCATCGACGGACCCAGCCGTTATCACCTCGTAACCCCAGCCTTCCAACAGCGCTTGCAGGCCCGCGCGGATCATGGCCTCATCGTCGACCACGAGAATAAGACCGGAACCGCCATTGCCGTTCGGCTCATCGGCATCACGTCGAACTGGAGCAGCAGGCTCCGCGTCCGCAACCAGGGGCACTTTGACGGAGAAGATGGAACCAGTCCCCGGACGGGACCGGACAGTGATCTCGTGGCCGAGCAGGCGCCCGAGGCGGCGCACAACGGCAAGGCCCAAGCCTAAGCCCTTGGTACGATCGCGCTCGGGGTTGCCGATTTGGAAGAAGTCTTCGAAAATCTCCGCGTGACGTTCCGTTGGAACACCAACGCCGGTATCCACCACCTCGATCAGAAGCTCCTCACCTCGCCGTCGGCAGCCGACGAGCACCCCGCCGCGCGCCGTATAGCGTAGCGCATTCTCGATCAAGTTCCGCAGCATGCGCTCCAGTAGGGTTGGGTCACTGCGTACCACGGCCTCCGTTCGGAGGGTGCGGTATTCAAGCCCGCCGGCGGCAGCGCGCGGGCCATACTCGGTTTGCAGCCGCTCCAGAAGAGGCTGCACTGGCATGGCGATCGGGTTGGCAACCACCAATCCGGAATCCAGTCTGGAGACGTCCAGCAAACTGTCCAGCAACAGCCGGAGGGCGTCCAGGGATTGTTCCATGAGAGCAAGCGTGGTCGCTGCGGGGTGGACGGTGAGAAGCCCCTTGAGCACCTCCATGAACAGCATAAGGGATTGAACAGGTTGTCGCAGGTCGTGGCTGGCCGCAGCAAGGAACTTGGATTTGGCCAGATTGGCCCGATCCGCTTCGGTCTTTGCTGTGCGTAGAGAATCTTCGACCCGCTTGAGCTTGGTGACGTCGCGGGAAATGCCCACCAAACCAATGATCTCGCCAGAAGGACGGCACAATGGTGCCTTGGTGGTGAGGAACAAGTGGCGGTTCTGCAAGAAGCCGCCGATTTCCTCGCTGAAAACAGTGCTTTCCCCGGTTCTCAGGACTTGCCGATCGATGGCTTCGACGTGGGCGGAAACTACCGGCGGAAACAGATCACGATCGAACGCGCCAACTGCAGTCTCACGCGTCACACCCATCACCTCCAGAGCATTGGAATTCACAAGGACGTAGCGCCCCTCGAGATCCTTGGCATACACCGGGTCAGGAATGCTCTCGATGATCGTGTTGAGAAGGTTGTAGCTTTCCTGGAGCGCCTGTTCCGACTCTCGGCGCTGAGTGATGTCACGCATGATGCCGGTGAAATAGCGGCTGCTGTTCACCTCCCACTCGGCGATGGACAGCTCGAGCGGAAACGTCGATCCGTCCATGCGTCGCCCCCAACCTCGCGGCCAACGCCAATGATCTTGCGCTGCCCGGTGCGGTGATAATTGGCAAGGTAGCCATCGTGCTGGGTGCGGTCAGGTTCCGGCATCAGCACGGCGACGTTCTGCCCTATCACGTCGTCAGCCGTGTAGCCGAAGATGCGCTCGGCCGCCCGGTTGAACGATAGGATGGCGCCTTGCTTGTCGATCACAACAAAGGCATCAACCGCAGTGTCGACAATCGCCCGATAGCGCGCCTCGCTCTCGCGCAGCCGCATCTCGCTGGTTCGCAGGGCTTTTTCTGCGGCATGACGCTCGGTGATGTCTTCGATGGTCACCACAGCGCCGGTGATCCGTCGGTCCGCATCCAGGAGGGGAATGGCAGAGTTCAGAATGGTCTTGCGGGTCCCATCAAAGCACTCGATGTCGACGACCTCGTCGAGGGAGGTCTCGCCCCGTCGGACGGCTCGGGCCGCTGCCCAGTCCTGCGCCTCCAGGCGCTCGCCGGTATTCGCCCACCACCCCCGGTATTCGCCGTAGTGCTCAATGCCGACCTCACGCTTGCCTGCCCAGATGCGCTCGGCTGCGGCATTGAGGCGAAGGACCTGGCCATCGGCCGCGATGACTGCCACGCCGATTGGCATCGTCTCCATCACGCGGTCGAGCAGCGCCTGCGCCTGGTTGGTTGCAGCCAAGGCGTCGTCGCGGGACTTGCTGTGTTGCTGAAGGGTGTCGACCATGTGGTCGAAGGCACGCCCGAGTACCCCGAATTCGGATCGCCCATCCGCCAAACCGGAGTGACGGGCGAACTCTCCCTTGCTCCAGCGCTCCGCCGCCTGAACCAGCATGCGAACCGGTTGGCGCACATAGCGATGACCGCCCCACCAGGCCAACAGCAGCGTGCCCACCATCACCGCGGCCATGACGGCCACTGCTCGCCACATGGCCGCGTTCAGCGGCGCAAGCGCCACTTCCTTGTCGATCCCGATGGCGATGAAAAGTGGGTTGATGGCCGACGCTGCGGGAGAATACGCCAGAATGCGACGGACGCCGTCGAGGCCGGGCAACTCGGCCTGGCCATGTCCCTCGGCTTTGAGCAGAGGCGTGTAGGTATCGGGCAGTGTGCGCCCGACCATGCCCGGGATCTCCGGGACCCGCACCAGCACGACCCCACTGCGATCGGCAACGGTCAGTGCGGCGCCGTTCGGCAGCGGTTTGCGCGCGAGGTACTGCTCCAGCCAGCTGAGGTCGAGCATAATGCTGACAACGCCCGCGACCTCCTCCCGTGGGTTGAGGTACGGGACAGCGAAGGGGAGCACCGGCACATCGCTCGAACGCTCCCGGATATAGTTGCCGATGCTGAACCCGCCAGACCCGATGGCGTCCTTCCAATGGTCCATGTCAGCGACCTTGATGCCTAGCGCCGCATAGTCGGTGGCACAGCGGATCACGCCCTCCATGTCCGCGACGTGGATGTTCATGTAATTCGGGTATTGAGGACGGAGCCGCTGCATCAACCTACGACAGGCTGCCGGGTCGCCCTCACGCATGGAGCGGGTCTGGGCCAAGGTGACCAGCACCTGACGAACGCCCTCAACGATGCGGGCGTGTTAAGCCTCGATCAGGGTCACCAAGCGGGTGGCCTGCTGGCGGACTTCCGCCTCGCGTGCCCTGTGCAGCTCAATCTGATTGTAGATCTGAATACCCATGGCCGGAAGGAGGGCCAGCAGGACCAGGAGCATCACACGGTGCAAGAGGCTCATGGGTGTCTCGGTCGGGATGCCGGTGAGAAGGGAGCCTGGCAACACAGCGTTCCACTATGGACGCGGAACACCACCGTGCATGCTGGACGGTCCCTCCCTGGGGCTGCCGACGGTAGAGCGGCGGTCAACAAGCTGAGCGTCAGGGATATCGATGATGCCTGCCTCCCGGATCAGGCCCAGAAGGACGGTACGCACCGTTACACCTTGCTGCTCGGCATAGAGGCGCACGGCACGCCGGACGCTGCGGGGCACCATGGCCGACAGCTGAACCTCGGGATCGTCCACCGGCCCCGGGCCGGACGCTGGCTGGTCGGGTGCTGACGTCTTCAGGGTATCTGACGTTGAACGGGGTATGGACATGCTCGCTGCCTCCCCATGCAGACATCTGGATATGTGGACAGAGAACAACAGCCCGTCACGACAGAAATTCCGCCCCACGGGAGCATTCGGCAAGGTAACTGAGAGGTGGCTTCGTCACAGGCCCCATTCGGTTGCGTCGAGATTCTGTATGTGGATCGGCGCCCAATCTCAGCCAGCATCCGCATTCAGCTATCTCTTTGATTTGTTGAAGGAAAGCGCTTAGCGGATAGCACTCCGCCGGCGTCCGTGAAGGGCCTCCCTCGACAGGAGATCCTCGCTCAGAATCAATGGCATATCCTGGGGATCCGTATGGCTATGGTTGGACGCCGATCCAGAGCCATTCTTAAGCCTCAACGGAGGAAAGGGCCCTACGCAGCCACGTTTTTCCGCGTCCTGTTAAGGCAGCCACGTCACAGCGGCCCAGGGACTGTCCGTTGGCTTTTACGATCAGCTTCAGCGAGTTGGCTCCGATACGTCGGACAGTGCCTGTTGGCGTTGCAGGAGGCACGGTTCTCAATGGCGATGTCGCCAAGCGAGATGATACCAACCAAGCGCTTCTCGCGATCGACCACCGGCAGGTGGCGCACTTGGAGATCGCTCATGTTGCGCGCGGCGCCCTCAATGCTTTCGTCCTCATAGACGTAGCAGACGCCACCGGTCATTACGTCACGCAGCTTGCAGTCGGCGCCCTTGCCTTCGGCAACGGCACGGAGGGTGATGTCGCGGTCGGTGACCATGCCGACCAGTTTGTCGTTCTCGCCGACCAGAATCATGCCGGTGTCGGTCTCCTTCATCATCTGGGCGGCACGCTGGATGGAGTCGTCCGGCGAGGCGGTCATGACGTCGCGCGTCATGATTTCCCGGATTTGCATCATGAGCTCTCCGTAACAGGTTCACGCACAAAGGATCAACCCGGCGCACAATGCGGCATCGCGGCTGACGAGGCGGCGTATTGCACAGGTACAAAGCCTATGAGCCAGTCATAGCCCGGCATCCGTTTCAGCACGGCCCAACCTTCCGTCCCTCAGACCTGTGGATCGGCGTCCAACCACGACCACACGGGATGACGATATACATCATTGATTTCTATAGAAAAATCTCACTGCTGGCTGGCCCTACGTCGGCGCCGAAGAAAGGCTGCCTGCAGAAGCGATTCCGTAGTGAGATCAACACGGTAGCTAGCTTCGGATGCTGGTCGGGCTTGGACGCCGCTCCACGGGCCACCCTCGACAGGCGACCCTCGCTCAGAACCAATGGCATACCTTGGTGGTCCGTATGGCTATGGTTGGACGCCGATCCAGAGTCTGAGCAAGACTCGGTGTTCAACACCGCACGACTGCTGGTCGTTGATCGGCGAATGCTCCTGGCGGCGCCTCGTGGCGTCCGTTGCGAGTTCCTTCGAGAACAAGTTCGACCGCATACTCCAGGCGGACCACACCGCAGAAATTTTAAAAAAGGCCATCACGGACGCCGAGCAGCAGAAGACGCTGATGCGTGAACTGCTGCACCGGGACAAGAACGACTTTCAGATGGTCATGGCGCTGCTGGTTATGCAGGAGATGAAGCAGGACGACCCCGGCGTACGTCAGGCGTTCAAGCATGTCATGGACCGGGTCTCGGCGATCAGCATGGCGCACGACCAGCTATCCATGCGTCCGAATCTCGGCACCATCGATGTGGCCGACTACCTGGGGGCCCTGTGCGGCAACCTCGACCAGCGGCGAGAAGGTATCCAGGTCAGGGCGGAGTGCGAGCACGCCGAACTGGTACATGAGCGCGCCGTGCCGCTTGGCCTCATGGTCAATGAACTCGTCACCAACGCCATCAAGCACGCGTTTCCCGGCGGCCAGGGATCGGTGACGGTGACATTCACGGTGATGCGGGAAACCGAGCACGGCTGCGTGATCGTCGTCGACGACGGCGTCGGCATGGGGCCGCCCCGGCCGGGGAGTTCGGGTTTGCGACTGGTCAACAGCCTAGCCGGCCAGGTTGGCGCTTCGGTCGAGCAGTCCAGCCCGGGCCAGGGAACCGTCTTCCGGATTTCATTCCCGCTCGTGCTCTGACCCTCAGCTGAGATGTGTTGGTATCAGCTTCCCCTTTAGGCGAATGGCCTATTGGCAGCCTCCTGGGGTTGATCCACTCTGCTTCTGCCACGACGCTTGAAACGCATGATGAACCAGCCGCCCGCTCCCCTCGTCCACGTCCTCCTGGCAGAGGACGAAGTCCTCGCCGCCATGGCCATCGAGGATGCCCTATCCCGCGCCGGGTTCCGCGTCACCGTTGCCCTCAACGGGCAGTTAGCCCTGGAAGCGGATGCCAAGGACCAGGCTGACGTGCTGCTGACTGATCTCAGGATGCCCGTCATGGGCGGCATGGAGTTGATCCGGCACCTGCGAGACAGCCGTCCGCACCTGCCCGTGGTGGTCGTCACCGGCACCCCGCCGGAAGGCGGCGTGGCCAGGATACAGGCCGATGATCCTGGCCAGACAATCCTGCTCGTCAAGCCGACCTCAATCGACAATCTCACCCGCGCCATCCGGCAGTTAATAGGGAAGGCATGACCGAGCACAAGCAGCGCTTCCTGGATGCGATGTGCCAGTTCATGGTGAGAGGAGGTGTATCTTTTGGTCCGGAGGAATGTGGTTCAACCCAGTCCAGAACCTGCCCAGCACGCGAAGAGCCTTGAGAAGCTCGGAAAATCGCACGGGCTTTACCACGTAGGCGTTAGCACCTGCTTGATAGCAGTCTGCGAGGTGCCGCCGGTCCTGCGAACTGGAGAAAACCACCACCGGGATCGACTGCGTCATTGGGGTCGACTTGATGTGCCGGAGCACGCCGACCCCGCCGAGTGTCGGCAGTTTGAGATCAAGGATGATGACAGCAGGGCGCAACGGGGCGGCCGAGGAAAGCGAGGGCGGAAACAGGAGGGCAAGCGCTTCCTCACCATCCCGTGCCATCACAAGGTCATGGGCAAGCTCGGTCTCCCGGATAGCCTCCAAGAAGAGGTCGCGGTCTTTGGCGTTGTTCTCCACCAGCAAGATGGGCTTGCGTACTGACATGAGGCGTCCGGCGCAGCGGTGTCGGTCAAGAGGGTGAGGGGAAGCCGTCCGTCCTTCAACGGCTTTTCCAGCACTTTTGTTGCTGCACACCTCACTTCCGTTACCCGGCCATTCGAAATAGGAGGGTTAGGGAAATGCGCTGTTGAGCACCGGTGCGTGATCGTGCCCCCAAGGTGCCCCCGGCGGTGCCGGTCAGGGTCTAACATCCTTGGCGCGGGATACCTTCAGCTGTGCGGCAATATTCGTTTTGGTGCGCACACACTCTGCAGACCGTCGTGTGGTGACCAAAAGCGGGGTCATCAGGCTGGTGTAGCAGTGCCGCGTCTGTGTCGCGGTTGCCCCCTACACGCGACCGCCCTGGGACCGGCGGAAGAGCTTTTCGGTGACGTTGTTGCGCCAGCGGTCGCGCGAGCGCAGGTAGCGCCGCGCCACCTCGGTGGACTTGTGGCGGGTCTGGCGCATGATGTCGTGCAGTTGGGCCTCCTCCTCGGCCGCCGCGGTAGCGAGGCCGGCGCGCAAGCTGTGGCCAGAGAAGCGCGCCGGCTCGGTCAGGCCAGCCTTGGCCGCGCTCTCCTTCACCAGCCGGTCCACCGCCTTGTCGGAAAGCGGCTTGCCGGTAACCCGGCCGTTCTTCAGCACGCCACAGAACAGCCAATCCTCGGGCTGGAGCGCGCCACGCACCGACAGCCAGGCGTCGAGCGTTCGCAGCACGCAGAGATCCGGATCGACCGCCGCCCAGATCGCGACGCCGTCGCCGTGGCCGTGCTGGTCGGTCTTGGAGCGGCGCACCGTCACCTCGATGCCGCGGTCGGGAAGGCGGGCGACGTCGGCCACTCGTAGCGCCACCAGCTCGCTGCGGCGGAGGGCGGCGCCGTAACCGATGAGCAGCATGGCACGGTTACGCAGCCCGAGTGGCCCATCCGGCTGAACGGCGAGTAGACGCGGCAGGTCATCGAGCAGGATGGGGGCGGCTTGCCACACGGTGCGATTGGCCTGACCGCGGGCGAGACCGTCGAGCACCAGCGCGATACGCGGGTGCTTGAGATCGACGGGCACCCCGGCGAGGCGGTGGGCGGTGGCAATGGCGGCGAGGTGGACGCGCAGGGTCGGCACGGTCAGACGCTCAGCCGCCTTGACCAGGTAGAGGCCGATGATCTCGGTGTCGCCGGTCAGCGGGGCGAAGCCGAGGCGCTCGCACCAAGCGGTGTACTGGGTCCAGGCGGAGCGGTAAGCCCGCAGCGTGCCCTGCCCGCGTGCCCGCGTTGCCCAGGCGGCGGCCTGGGCGGCGAGCTCGCGGATCTCGGCAGCACGCGTCGGGTCGGCCGGAACCACGAGGCGGCCGAACAGCCCGGTCTCCACGACAACCCCGGTGTCGGGGGCAGGCCAAGCGGCCCCCTCCCCGCCCGGGGGGAACGGTGTGGTCGCATCGTCCGGCATTGGGGCTCCAGGGTGGCGGCGTGTCAGTGGTTCGCGTGCAGGATGCAGGCTTGTAAACCTACAATCAAGGGTTCCGTCTGAAAATGCCTCTTGTCGGACGGAATTAAAGACCACTCAGATCGAGGGGGCAAAGCACGGCGGCGGCGGGCGACGGTCGAGGGGAATGAGCGCCGCGGCGTCCGGCAGCGGCCCCGACGTCGGTCACAGGAAAGCCGCGCTGACCGACAAGACGGACACCAGATTTTCGCCAGAACAACCCGCCGATTTTCGCCTGATTGGCTCTACACATCAGCATCGGGGATGGTGCTGGAAGTTCTGGAATCCGGATTTTCTCCTGATTAGCCCAGCAGCGACACAGGGCAAGGTCCTCCAGCAGGCGGACTGCCCCAGCATACGCTATTTTCAGGACAACCGCTTATCTATAACCGGCCGGTTGAAACTCAGCGGAAAAAGTTTGGCTGCCACGGCTGCCCTAATCCTCTCCGCAGGCAGCGAGACAAGACGCCAAACCAGACCGTCGTCCGGTAAGCGCCGGCCGAGATGGCTGGACGCGCAGCACCTTGCTGGGCACCTCTCGAACGCATGGGCGAAGCTATTGCTTTTCAATGAGTTAAGGCGAATGCGGAGGGGCTTCGCTCAGCTTTTTGCATGAACCGCTTACATTTTGCATGAACCGGTTTGCAAAACCAAGGCACCGGAGGTGTCGGTCTTCTCAATAAGCTTAACTCGCGAAACGTTGATATCCAAATGCTTAGCCCAGCAGCAATATTGTTAACTGGATACCAATAACGCAAACTGAAGCACGAGCCTGACCTCAATAAGGTTAACCGTGGTCGAGACTTGGGTTATGCCATCCACGCTGCACTTGACCGCCGGAAGATTGGAAGGGGGCGGCATCGCCTCCGGTCAGTCCATCAGGCCATCGTCACGATACTGCGTGCTCATGCGAGGGGTTTCCCGCAAGTTTGCACCATCGGCCCTCGTCAACGTTGGCGGTCGACCCCGGAGGAGGATATCGGGCTGCCCCGGCCGTTCGCACCCGCATGACCACCGGTATCCGCTCCGGCCTCCTCCGGGGGGCGAACATGCCGGAACATGCCGAGCAGCGTAAGATCGTAGACGATCTTCAGCGCACCCGCGAGCACGAGCGGCCAGCCGAACCCGGACACCGCCAACAACTGGCCCGCCAGAAGCGGGCCCAGAGCCGACGCGAGGCTGCGCGGCACCGCCGTCATGCTCGCGGCGGCCGCACGCTCGCCGGGCGTCACCACAGCCATGACGTAGGAGGTGCGCGTGGGCACGTCCATCTGCGAGAGCAGGCTGCGCACCAGCAGCAGAGCGATTGCCGTCGTCAGATCGGGCGCGAAAGGCACCAGCACCAGACAGACATTCGCCGGCAGGTGGGTGAACACCATGGTGTTGATCAGCCCGATCCGCGCCGCGATCCGCTCCGCCACCAGATAGGAGACGGCGGACAGCACGCCGGTCCAGAAGAAGATCACCCCGGTCATCGCCAGCGACAGCCCGAACCGCTCGAACAGCCAGAGTGCCAGAAGCGATTGGACGACCAGCCCGCCGGCGAAGGCGTCGAGGGAGAACAGCGCGGCCAAGCGCAGCACGATGCCGCGAGACCGCCGCAGAGGCTCGGCCGGAACGCTCAGGGTGTCCGCCCGGCTGTCCGGCAGGCGCCGGTAGAGCAGCAGCGACGCCAGGCCCAGCAGCGCGTAGAGCAGGAACGCACCGTCGATCACCATGCCCGGGTCGATGCCGGCCGCGCCGGCGAGCAGCTCGGGCGCGCCGGCGCACAGGGAGCCGACCGCTGCGGCCAGCGAGCCGATCAGGCTGTAGCGGGCGAACAGGGCGGTGCGCCCGCGGTTCGGGACCGTCTCGCTCAGCCGTGCCTGCTCGAGCGGCAGGAAGACGCTGACGTCGCCCGACGACGGGTTGATCGTCCCGACGAAAGCGATCAGCATCAGCGGCCAGAACTGCCACGCCAAAGGGAACGCGAGGCCGGTCGCAACCATCAGCACGGCGGCGCCGAGCAACGGCGTGCGCCCCTTGGGCAAGCGATGAGCGGCGAGGCCGACCGTCAAGGTCAAGGCCGCCGAGCCGGCGAGGGTCGCTGTTGCCAGGGCACCGATCGCGACCGGACCGAAGCCGAGCCGGGCAAGGTGAACGGGCAGCAGCAGGCTGATCAGCCCGTCGCCGAAGGCCCGCAGCGCCCGCGCGCCCAGCAGCAGCCCCGCCTCCGGCGCGGTGCCGGCCGGCAGCAGCGCAAACCGTCTGGTGCGGGCGCCGGCCGTCATCGGGCTAGCCCGCCACGCCGGCGACGTGCAGGAGGAGCCCGGCCGCCGAACAGGCGAGGAGCACCGGGATCATCCCGACCTTGAAGCGGAACACCGCCAGCATGGCGCCGGCGGTCAGGACCAGCGAGGGGAGGTTCACGGTGCTCAGCACCGGGATCTCGAGAGTGGCTCCGAGGAGGCGCACCGGTTCCAGCCGCGCGAACAGCACGTGCAGGGCGAACCAGACCGCCAAGTTCAGCACGACCCCGACCACCGCGGCGGTGATCGCCGACAGGGCACCACCGAGCGCCCTGTTGCCACGCAGCGCTTCCACGAAGGGCGCGCCGAGGAAGATCCACAGGAAGCAGGGCACGAAGGTGACCCAGGTGGTCAGCAGCCCGCCCAGCGTGCCGGCCAGCAGCGGCGGCAGCGTGCCCGGCGCGCGGAAGGCGCCCATGAAGCCGACGAACTGGGTGACCATGATCAGGGGCCCGGGGGTGGTTTCAGCCATGCCGAGCCCGTCCAGCATCTCGCCGGGCCGGAGCCAGCCATAATGCTCCACCGCCTGCTGCGCCACGTAGGCAAGCACGGCATAGGCGCCGCCGAAGGTGACCATCGCCATCTTCGAAAAGAAGACCGCGATCTGGCTGAACACGCTGTCGGGCCCGGCCGCCAGGAGCAACGCCACCACCGGCCCGAGCCACAGCGCCAGGCAGACACCGCTCACCCGCAGCGACCAGCCGAGCGTCGGCCGCGCGTGGGCCGGCGTGCCGTCGCCCAGCAGGCTGTCGGCGTCCGCCAGGATCTTTCCCTTGGACGCTCCATGCCCGCCGCCGACCATGAACGCCTGACGTTCCAGGCGCCCGCCGACGAAGCCGATCAGGCCCGCCGCCAGGATGATGATCGGAAACGGCACGTCGAAGGCGAAGATGGCCACGAAGGACGCCGCGGCGATCCCGAGCATCACCCGGTTCTTCAGGGCGCGCTTGCCGATGCGCACCACCGCCTCGAGCACGATGGCGAGCACCGCCGCCTTCAGGCCGAAGAACAGCCCCTGCACCAGCCCGACATTGCCGAAGGCGGCGTAGATCAGACTCAGCGCCATGATGGCGACCATGCCCGGCAGCACGAACAGGATGCCGGCGATCAGGCCGCCGACCGTCCGGTGCATCAGCCAGCCGATGTAGATGGCCAGCTGCTGCGCCTCCGGTCCCGGCAGCAGCATGCAGTAGTTCAGCGCGTGCAGGAACCGCGTCTCGCCGATCCAGCGCTTCTCCTCGACCAGGATGCGGTGCATGACGGCAATCTGCCCGGCCGGGCCGCCAAAGCTGAGCGCGGCGATGCGCGCCCACACCCGGGTCGCCTCACCAAGGCTCACCCCATGCGTGCCGTCCCTCGCCGTGGATACGGGTGTATCCACGGCGGCGTCCGCCTCGGTCATCAGCCTTCTCCTCAGTCGCGCTTTTTACGGAAATATTCGTAGAGGTCCTCGAATACCGCCGATCCGCGCTCCAGCCGGCGGGTGTCGTCATCCGTCGCCGCGGCGATGCCGGCGAGCAGCGTCCGGATGCCCGCCGCCTCCTCGCGCTGGAACTTGGCGTCCTTCAGGTCGATGTCGTGGACGATCTCGGCGATCGCCTGGAGCGCCCGGTCCGGCGGCACGAACTTCGCCAGCAGCACCTCGAAGGTGCAGTGGTCACCTTCGTGGGTGAACTCGGCCTCGAACATGTCGAAGCGCAGCTCGCCGGGCTCCGGGACGTAGCCCTTGTCGGGGACGAACTTGAAGCGTGCCTGCGCGTCGATGAAGCGCCGGATCAGCCAGGCCGAGGCGATGCGGTCGACCTGCACGCCCCGGCGCGTCACCCAGGTCCGCTCCCTCAGTTCCCCAATCTCATTGCCGCCCATGCTCTTCTCCTCCTGGTCCGAACCGCGCTCGCTCTTGGCAAGCCGGGCCTCGATCCCGGCGAGCAAGCCCTCCACCGGCTCCCGTCCGCCGGCGCCGAAGAAGTCGATGGCGACGATCTCCGCCAGACGCCGCCGCAGCCGGATCACCTGCCCCTTCACCTCGCCCTTGCGCTCGATCCACGTTTCCGCGGCCGCTGCGACCGCCTCCGCCACCTCGCGGGCATCGGTCGCGAGCGCCTCGTAGTCGGCATCACGGGCCTTGTCGAACAGCGCCCGGACATCCCGATCCGTCAGGCCGTCAACAAAGCGTGCCTCGAACACCGCCGCTTCGCCGCCGCCCTCGTTGATCTCGCGCAGCAGCCATTGGAAGTCCTCCTGGGCCTGCTCGCCGGCGGGCAGAGCGTAGAGCGAGTTTTTGATCGCCACCGCCCCCAAGCCCTGGAGGCGGCGCCAGACCTTGACGCGGAAGTAGGCGGGCTTCGGCGGAAGCTGGTGGGCCAGCAGCAGCCAAGCGTATCGAGAGTCCGAGATGGTGCGCGCGTCGCTCATTGCCCACCTGTATCTCAGACATACCAACAGAGCAACACTTGTATCGTTGCGCGCGTGGGCGTACGGTTTGCATCGGGGTCGGGACAGTCCGGCTGCCGAACAGAAGGTGTGCCATGCCCTACGAGGTCGCACCGCTGCCATTCAAGCCGCCGCGGCTGAATGGCCTTTCCGAGCGCCTGCTCGCCAGCCACTACGAGAACAACTATGGCGGTGCCGTCCGCCGCCTGAATGCCATCGAATCCGACCTCGCCCGGCTCGATTGGAGTGCGGCAGCGACCTTCGTCATCAACGGCCTGAAGCGCGAGGAACTGATCGCCGCCAATTCGATGATCCTGCACGAGGCGTATTTCGACAGCCTCGGCGGCTCCGGTGACGCCGGCGGCGACCTCGCTGCCGCGCTGGAGCGGGATTTCGGGTCGATGGCCCGCTGGCGCCAGGAGTTCACCGCCATGGGCAAGGCGCTCGGCGGCGGTTCCGGCTGGGTGCTGCTGACCTTGTCCGAGCGGGACGGCAGGCTGCGAAACGTCTGGGCGGCCGACCACGCCCACACGCCCGGCCGACGGCCGGGTGGGGCATTGTCACATCAACGATGGTGGCCTGTTGGTCGTGACGGTAACCTTGCGGGATGCCGCCGCTCTCGTATGCCCGTCACCACTTCCCGCCCGCGATTATCCAGCATGCGATCTGGCTGTATCTGCGGTTCACTCTGAGCTACCGGGACATCGAGGAACTGCTGGCTGAACGCGGTATCGAAGTGTCATACGAGACCGTGCGCCGCTGGGTCGTGAAGTTCGGGCCGGCCATTGCTGGCAACTTGCGGCGCCTGCGGCCGAAGCCCAGCCCACGCTGGCATTTGGACGAGATGGTGATCAGGGTCAGCGGTCGGCTCATGTACTTGTGGCGGGCCGTCGATGATGAAGGCGAGGTGTTGGAGGTGCTCGTCCAGCGCCGACGCGACAAGGCTGCGGCTTTGAAGGTTCTGTTGCAGCGTTTTCGACGGGCCAGATATCGGGTAAAACGCGGCGCTTTTCGGCGGCTTGGGTGACAGGGTGATGAAGTCCAAGAAGAACCCATTCAAGGGTCGGCAGTTCACGGCCGAGGT
>Ga0196970_1000730_pt1 | contig 32060 bp, 29 predicted proteins | sample S1v_513CmetaG_FD_148672 | JGI IMG/M metagenome (GOLD analysis project Ga0196970, IMG submission 148672) | Soil microbial communities from Anza Borrego desert, Southern California, United States - S1+v_5-13C | ecosystem: Environmental > Terrestrial > Soil > Desert | place: USA: California... | reverse complement strand
ATGACAAAGTAGTAGGCGGTGCCCACCGTGTCGGTCGGTGCAGAGAAGCTGGTGCTGGTCGCCCCGGTGATTGGCTCGTTCGTGGTGCCGTTGTACCACTGGTAGCTGAGGGTGCCGCCGTCGGTGACGCTGGCGCTCACGCTCAGGGTCGCCGTCTCGCCACTCAGGACCGTCAAGCTCGCCGGCTGGGCCGTGATCGTGGGCTGCTGCGCATCCTCACTCGCACTCACGATCACCTTGGCGACGCCGCTGGTCGCCGTCGCAGTCCGCGGGCCGGTGGAGCTGCTCCGGGTGTTGGTCACCACCACGTAGTAGTACGTCGTGCCCGCGGAGCTGGTTGGCGGGTCGTAGGTCGCTGCAGTCGCGCCGGTGATCGCCGAGCCGTCGCTCGTGCTGTTGGTCGTGTTGCTGTACCACTGGTAGCTGAGGGTGCCGCCATCGCTAACGCTGGCGTTTACGCTCAGGGTCACGGCGGTGTTCACCACCACCGTCTGGCTAGTTGGTCCCGAAGAGACGGTCGGCGCCTGGACCTCAGCCACCGTCACCGCCACGCTGTTGCTCGCGATGGACTTGTTCCGATAGCCCGGCACATCGTTATTGGTGTTGGTTATGATGACAAAGTAGTAGGCGGTGCCCACCGTGTCGGTCGGTGCAGAATAGCTGGTGCTGGTTGCCCCGGTGATTGGCTCATTCGTGGTGCCGTTGTACCACTGGTAGCTGAGGGTGCCGCCGTCCGTGACACTGGCGCTCACGCTCAGCGTCGCCGTCTCGCCACTCAGGACCGTCAGGCCGGTCGGCTGTGCCGTGATCGTCGGCTGCTGGGCATCGGCACTGTTACTTACGATGACCTTGGCCACACCGCTGGTCGCCGTCGCGGTCCGGGGGCCGGTGGAGCTGCTCCGGGTGTTGGTCACCACCACGTAGTAGTACGTCGTGCCCGCGGAGCTGGTTGGCGGGTCGTAGGTCGCGGCAGTCGCGCCGCTGATCGCCGAGCCGTCGCTCGAACTGTTGGTCGTGTTGCTGTACCACTGGTAGCTGAGGGTGCCGCCATCGCTAACGCTGGCATTCACGCTCAAGGTCACGGCGGTGTTCACCACCACCGTCTGGCCCTGGGGAGCCACCTGGATCGTTGGCGCCTGGATATTAGCCACCGTCACCGCCACGTTATTGCTTGCGATGGACTTGTTCCGATAGCCCGGTACATCGTTATTGGTGTTGGTTATAATGACAAAGTAGTAGGTGGTGCCAACCGTACCGGTCGGTGCGGAATAGCTGGCGCTGGTTGCCCCGGTGATCGGCTCATTCGTGGTGCCGTTGTACCACTGGTAGCTGAGGGTGCCGCCGTCGGTGACGTTGGCACTCACGCTCAGGGTCGCCGTCTCGCCAGTCAGGACCGTCAGGCCGGTCGGCTGCGCCGTGATCGTCGGCTGCTGCGCATCCTCACTCGCACTCACGATGACCTGGGCGACGCCGCTGGTCGCCGTCGCAGCCCGCGGGCCGGTGGAACTGCTCCGGGTGTTGGTCACAACCACGTAGTAGTAGGTGGTTCCCGCCGTATCCGTCGGCACCGAGTAGCTGGTCGCCGTCGCGCCGCTGATCGCCGAGCCGCCGCTCGAACTGTTGGTCGTGTTGCTGTACCACTGGTAGCTGAGGGTGCCGCCATCGCTAACGCTGGCATTGACGCTCAGGGTTACGGCGGAGTTGACCACCACCGTCTGGCCCTGAGGATCCACCTGGATCGTGGGCGCCTGAACCTCAGCCACCGTCACCGCCACGTTATTGCTTGCGATGGACTTGTTCCGATAGCCCGGTACATCGTTATTGGTGTTGGTTATGATGACAAAGTAGTAGGTGGTGCCAACCGTACCGGTCGGTGCGGAATAGCTGGCGCTGGTTGCCCCGGTGATCGGCTGATTCGTGGTGCCGTTGTACCACTGGTAGCTGAGGGTGCCGCCGTCGGTGACGTTGGCACTCACGCTCAGGGTCGCCGTCTCGCCACTCAGGACCGTCAAGCTCGCCGGCTGGGCCGTGATCGTCGGCTGCTGCGCATCCTCACTCACACTCACGATGACCTTGGCGACGCCGCTGGTCGCCGTCGCAGTCCGCGGGCCAGTGGAACTGCTCCGGGTGTTGGTCACAACCACGTAGTAGTAGGTGGTTCCCGCCGTATCCGTCGGCACCGAGTAGTTGGCACTCGTGGCACCGCTGATCGCCGAGCCGTCGCTCGTGCTGCTGGTCGTGTTGCTGTACCACTGGTAGCTGAGGGAACCGCCATCGCTAACGCTGGCGTTCACGCTCAGGGTCACGGCGGTGTTTGCCACCACCGTCTGGCCCTGTGGACCCAATTGGATCGTGGGTACCTGGACGTTGGCCACCGTCACGGCCACAGCACTGCTTGAGGCGGTGCTGGTCCGGTAGCCCGTCACGTCGTTGTTGGTGTTGGTCACGACCACATAGTAGTAGGTGGTACCAGCCGTGTCGGTCGGTGCGGAATAGCTGGCGCTGGTCGCCCCGGCAATCGCCTGGCCTATGCTGGCGTTATACCACTGGTAGCTGAGGGTGCCGCCGTCGGTGACGTTGGCACTCACGCTCAGGGTCGCCGTCTCACCGGAGAGCACGGACAGGCCGGTCGGCTGGGCCGTAATCGTCGGCTGCTCGGCATTCGTATTAGCGAATGCCCTGTCCGGTACTATCAGTGTGAGCAAGAACACTAGAAGGATTCCTACATTAACATAGAGGCTTTTCTGTCGCCCAGGTGCGGAATACATGCGGCCTTTCTCCTCCCAAGGAACTACCGGATATAACTTAAAACATATATCCGGCGCCGCACAGAAAACACTAACCTAAGTTAGGTTCGGTTCAAAAAAGGACCGCTTGAGTCGCGTTGCTCAAAGCGGCTCCGTTTCACCTGTCGCTGGTGGGGCCCCAGCAGATGGAGCTGCAACTCCGGGGAGTTTGTGTTCACCTGTTCTCCTTCAGGATGGCCGAGGGTTCCTCCCGGCCAATTCGAACGATCGGGTGGGCGGCTGCCAGGGCGCCCAGAGCAAGGTCGCAGGAAGATGATCGCCAGTATCACAGGATCTGCAGTATCGACTGTACGAGATGCCCGCGCAGTACCTGCAGGGAAGCCAGCAACGGCGCCGGCCCTCCACGAAGCCTGTTTATTCGTGCCACGGCAGGTCGTGACCACGCTGCCGCAGCCTGAATCTGCTGCGGTTCAAACCAGAGCCTGTTGGCGATAAAGACTAGGCTCAGCCCAGTGAGCAGGGCACTGGCGGCCACCAACGCCATGCCGCTCCTCCCCGCTGATCACCACCACTTCGAGGTGGAGGTACTCCAGCAGGAGCTTGGCGGTCAGCCGGTCGTGCAGGGTCGCCGGACCGATGCCCGGGGCAAGGTACATGCCTACCTCGTCAACACCGGAGCCACTCCGGCCGGCAGAGGCGGTGTAGGCCAGCAGTGTGGGGCTTCGGTCCGAAAGGTCTGGAGCAACCCGCTAGAGTCGCTGCACCGCGCAACTGGGACAGGAGCACCCGATGAGGGTGCTACGTTCCTACCTGTCGCAGAAACACCTATACAACAACAGAATGGACTGCCATCTCCTTCCAGTCAAAGGAGGCCGGTAGCGTCGATTTGTCAACCGTCAGTCAGTCGGTACTCACAGGAATCGCCCTGGGAGCGGGTTGCAGTCCTCGAAGCTGTGACCCCTCCCTTTTTGCATCACCACGCGCCTGTAGGAGTGCACCCTGTCGATCTCAGCGTCGCGCCCACTGCCCAGCCCTCGAGACGGCTGGCTCGGATGTGCTGGACTATCGGCTCTGGCTCGATTTCGCGCTGCACTCAAAGCTGCCCAACCAGCCTTACCAACTCATGACCGATATTCGTTTCACCGCTCGGAGTGGGGTCGAGAAGAGTTTGTCCATGTTCATCCCGCTTCTGGCGGTAGCCCATGCTCGTTACGAGACGGCACGCGCTGATGCTCCTCGTCTTCTGGAGCTTAACGAAGCCTTCGCTGGTGTCGATGAGTTGAATACGAAGGAGACGTCCCGCTTCCTGGAAGCCGGCAGTGAAGCGGCAGAGCATCCGACCAGGGGAGCAACCGGTCGAGCGCCGCCTGGATTCGCAAACCCGTTGCCGACCGATCTCTCGAATGCTACTACCCAAGAAACCGCGTGTACCCGTCTATCAGACATAGAGCGGAACACGTGCTAAAGCAAACCGCGCTCTTTCAGGTACCTGTTCAGACCATCGCGCCATGGGCGAAGATGTCGGCTTATCGACTCTGGGAGACGAACTGAACGGAGCGGCGTGAATACGGGCCGTCGAGCAATTGCCTCGGGGCGATCGGCAAGGCGTATGGGCGTGAGATCTGCCTTTAGGCCGGTTTGGACCAACGCTTGTCGGCAGAGTTCATACCAGGACGCGTAGCCCTCGTTCGTGATGTGGTAAAGGCCATAGGGTGCCTCCTGTAGTGTGAGATCGACAACCGCCTCAGCAAGATCCACAGCATACGTGTGTGAAGCGACTACATCGTCAACGACTTGTAAGGGCTGACCGGCATGAGCGCGGGACAGGATATTCTCTACGAAGTTTCCTCCACGTCCCCCCAGTCCGACCTTGCCAAACACGCCGGATGTCCGCACTACGTAATGCCGGTTACATCCCCATCTTACTTCGGCCTCGCCCGCCAGTTTTGCCATGCCGTAGGTCATAATCGGGTTTGGGTTGTCCTCCTCGGTGCAAGGGCGGGATGCCGTTCCATCAAAGACGAAATCTGAACTGAACCAGATGCAGACTGCACCCACCTGCGCACAGGCGTGCGCAACGTTGCGGGCACCCACGGTGTTCACAGCGTAGGCCTGGTCTGGATGTCGCTCACAACGGTCCGCGTTCATGTAGGCCGACGCGTTGACCACTGCATCAGGAGCCAGTCGCCCCAGAACCTCTTCTACTCTCTGAACCTGAGTCACATCAAGCTGGTCCTTGGTGATTTTCATAACCTCGCATCCACGGCGAGTAAACGCAGCAGCGACCTCGCTGCCAACCTGCCCCTGCGCCGCGATAACAGCGACACGCATTCTACCAGCCCCCCAACGCCCATACGTCTCCGTAGGAGTCCGACGGGATACGAATCTCGTCGGGTTTTTCTGCGTTGTAGGGCTGATTCGTCACAGCAACGATTTGAGCGCCGTCCGTCAGTGCCATTGAACCATGTTGGACGCCTCGTGGTACGTACAGCGCCTGTGGCCGCTCGCTTGTGAGGACGAAGGCATTGAGTTGCCGGTAGGTTGGAGATGACGGTCGCTCATCCACCAGGATGAACTGGATAGTGCCATTCACGACGAAGAAGAACTCGTCTTGCTTAAGGTGCATGTGATAGGCTCGCACAACATTCCGCTGGTAATTGGTGACCATGTACAGTTGTCCAAAGCCAGCATAATGTTCCGAGTCATTTCGAAGCAACTCGGTTAGCCAACCGCGATTGTCAGTATGTGCATGCAGGTTATGTAGTACCACTTGATCAATTGTGGCCTTATTGGGCCTGCGGAGAGCCGAGAGATACGATTCATTCATGTGTATCACCCCATTCTGGCTGTTTCGTCCAGCAAGGTCGCCGTATCGGGAGCTAGGTCTCGGAGTTGGTCCAAAGTCGTCGGGTCAATCACCAATCGGTGCGGAGCCCTGATTTGGACCGCTGCTACGACGAGTGCCGCAGCAACCTGCATGTGGATCTCTCCAGGAACCGCCGCTCTGGCGAGACCGGAAAGATCAAGCCCCCGGTGCGGTTCGGCTGCTACCGCCCGCCTCCATAGCCGGAGCCATTTGTGCACTGCTGCGGGGCGCCCATGCGCCTCTGGCACCGTTGCTCCCAGGAGGAAGTTAACTGAAGCTAGGGCGCCGGCTCCCTCGCAACGTATCATTTTGGTGCTCTCTTGGGTACCACTTATCTCCGACTGTGCGATCTCCCCGGTAGTGCCGTTAACGGAGTAGTGACACCGTTCAGCAAGAAGCCCAACTGGGGCACCACTAACACACGGTACCCCCCACTCCCGTGCCACGATGGCGCAGTGGCTAAGCGCATCTCCTTCGTGAAGGACAACGGCTGCTGCCAAAGCCAGCGCGCTCAGGAAGGCCTCTGGGATCGCCTCCATTACGAGGACATCCCCGGGCTGGACCGCTTCCAAATCCGCGCGGTCAGACACGAACCGCGCCGGGCCAGTCGCAACTCCCGGCGACACCGGCTCCCCGGCGAAGAGGACCCGGTCGGTGGGGGTTGCGGAACGTTCTATCATACGAGCAGCTGTTATCGGACGAGCCTGGAGTAACCAGGGGTTGCCTTCCAGGTCCAAGCACCACTCAATGTCCCAGTTCCCATTCCCTAAGCAATGCGTGACGGCAGTTAGGAGGTACTCGACCAGCCGGTGTGCGGTGTCAAGGGAGAGCACCGGGCAGGACGAGTGGCTGTCGGGCACTTCGCATGTGAGGAGAGCTTGCCGTTCGTCAACTGCGAGTACCCGTAGCGGGACAGACCCATTTCCCAAAGGATAGGCATATGTGGAGTCTGGCCAATAGGCGAGACCGCTGTTATTTGGCACCATGACGAAGTGCTTCCGCCGGATCGTCTCCTTCGGCTTCGCCCCCTCCGTGGCCCAGTAGATGCGATCGACAGGAACCCGCCCCGACACGACCCCCAAGCCCATGCCATAGGCTGCCGCTACGGTGACCGACCTGCCCTCAAGAAAAGCCACTCCGGCAGAGGTGGAATGGATCAAGGGTTGTACTACCAACGCCATTAGGGGGAGCGAGACACCAAGGTGAATTGCATAACGCACTGCCTGCGTCTCAAATGTGCTCGTCCAACAGTCCCGTACTGCCTCCAGAAACTCACCGACAGAGCGGACATTCACCCACGAGCGGAAAATGCCCGCGTAGCTCGCCGTCACTCCGTCCTCACTGACGGCAGACGAACGTACACAGGCCGGTTGCCCAACTGCGAGGAACACCTTCTCCAAAGTACAGCGCACACCAGAAGGCCAAGGGCCATCCGAGAGGGCGGTCCGCACGGCTGAAAGCGCGGATGGGTCCAATTGTAGCGCTTTTTCAAGGTACCCACGGTCGATGCCAAGCTCGGAAAGAAACTGCACGAGGCAAGCCGTGGTGATGACCTGGCCATCGGGTACTCGCGCTCCCGCTCTGATTAGTGCTCCTAACCCGGCGGCCTTTCCGCCAACCAGGAACAGGTCTGAAGCATGGGCGAGATCAAGAATGAGAGGCCCTATCATCCTAGGTCACCTCCCAGAAGAAGGTCCAGGCGAGACCATACAGTGCTGGTGAGCGTTTCAATGTCGGCATCGTTCGGTACGATCTCTGCCCCCACCTGTAAGGCTATCTGTTTCATTCGCTCCTGGTCTGCCGCTAAGAAGTCAGGGTTTTCCATTAGAAAGCGATCGAACTTGGAGACTGGGAGGCCGACAGACCCTCGCATATGCAGTCCTTCCAGGACCAGCCCAGGGGACCTCTGGATATGCCACAGGATGTCCCACGGCACGAAACATCCGGAGTCCCGAAGTGTCCTCTCCATCTTCGCTACGGTCATAGGGCTGATCGGCTGCCCGTACAGGCGTGTCTTCCCCATCAGATAGGATAGGTATGTTCGGTCTAGGACCAACAGATTGGACTCTTGAAGCGCTACCTGGGCTTCGCCGTACTGTCGGCATATCTCCGAATTTACGAGACTGTCCCAGAACAGGCGCCTTCGTTCATCGGGGTTCTGCGACTGTTCTTCGTCCTCGGGTGTCAGCGCCCCACCTGTCTTGATCACCGCACAGATCAGCCCCCGATTCAGGGCATACTTCCGAATGATCTCTGCCGTTGTGGTCTTGCCTGATCCATCAATACCTTCTAGGGCAATGACGCACCTCATGTTGGTGTACCTCTCATTCACATGCGAAGACACTCCCATCGCAGTTCAAGAGTCTTGCTGCTTCTTCGAGTAACTGCATCCAGCGGATATTGAAGAAGCGTGGATGGTGTAGTTCGTAACCATCGAGGACCCGGAACTTAGCCACCAACGCCTTCACTGATTCCTCCACCGTCACCTCAGGTCGGAATCCGAGTATGTTCTCCAGTTTCTGACCGCTGACTCGGTAGTTGCGTGCGGCTGGACGACTGTAATCCGCCACGACTTCGGCTGAGACGCCGAGCGTTCTGAGGGTGTGCTGGACTCGTAGCCCCAACTCCGCTATACGCAAGTTCTGGTACACTACGTTGAAGATTTGTGCATGGGTGTCCTCCGGTTTGGACTCCAGGGCGATGACTAGGGCTCGGGCTGCATCCTCCACATTCAGTAGCGGACGCCATGTTTCGCCGCCCCCGTGAAGCGTGATGACACGATGCGCGAGAGCGTCTCTTACCATCGAATTCACAACCAGGTCGAAGCGCATGCGAGGAGAGTACCCAAAGACTGTCCCGAATCGAAAGATGACGGGGCTGAAGCAGTCATCTGCCATTGCCAGCAGATCCTTCTCCGCTTGGTACTTTGCCTCTGCGTAATGTCCAATTGGATCTACCGGGTGCTCCTCCGTGAATAACGTATCAGTCTGTGCGGAAGAGCTACGCCGATCGTAAACAGAACAGGAACTGGTAAACAGGTAACGCTTAATCCCAGATGCCTTACAACGTTCAGCCAACCTGATAACGGCTACGTGGTTCATCTCCCAGTTGGCTGCTGGGTTGTAGTTGGCCGTGGGGTCGTTGGAGAGCCCCCCCAGGTTAAGGACTGCATCAATGTCCACCAAGGCCGATTCCGGAATTCGTCGCATATCCGCCTGCACCAATTCCACTTCGGCCTCCAGGTCGCGAATCGATTCCCGGCCGAAATAGAACCGGTCCAAAATGCGTACGAGGTGTCCCCGACTCAACAGTTGCTTAGTAAGAAGGCTACCGATATACCCCGCTCCTCCAACGACCAGCACCCTCGCCATTCTCTACCATCCCCAGTTACTGTGCAATTACTTAACAGCAATAGCGTCACCGATGACCAGCATCTCCATGTCGGTTCGAAGGAAGTCGTTGATAGCCTCGTCGGGCGTGTTGACAATGGGTTCATCGTCCAAGTTGAACGAGGTATTGATTACAACTGGAATACCGGTCAGGTCACCCAACCGAGTCAGCAGGGTCCAGTATCGAGGATTGGCTGCGCGAGTGACCGCCTGTGGACGAGCCGAGCCATCGACATGCACCACCGCAGGAATCTCGTGACGTCGCCCCGGATGCACATGGGCGGCGACAATCATAAACGGCGAGGCGTGCGGTGACTCAAAGAAATCGTTGAACGCCTCCGCCGTGACGCTCGGTGCCAGTGGGCGCCATGCCTCACGACCCTTTAGGGCGTTCAGCCTCGTCAGCATGTGACGTTTGCGAGGGTTGCCTAGGAGACTGCGGGCCCCCAGCGCCCTAGGTCCAAACTCACCTCTCCCCTGGAACCAGCCGACAATCTTGTCCTCCATGATTGCATGGGCAGTGCGCTCGATTAGTTGGGCCTCTGACAACCGCTCGTAAGCGATGCCATGTCGGCAGAGGGCATCCTCGATGACCTCCTGCGAGTACGATGGGCCCCAGTATCCCTGCGTCATCGGCCCCGTCTGCATCAGGTTGGCACCGTTGCAGCGAGCAATTTCCAGGGCGGCCCCCAGTGCCACACCGCTGTCGTGGGCCGCCGGTTGAACAAACAGGTTGCCAAACAGGCCGGATCGGGCTAGGATCCCGTTGGCGCTGCAGTTCAGCGCCACGCCACCAGCGAGACAGAGGTTTCGGGACCCGGTCAACCGCTTCACACGTTCTGCCAAGTAAAGTAGTGCTTGTTCCAGGGAATGCTGCACAGACGCCGCAAATCCGATAAAGGGATACATGTCCCTGCCGTCGCCCACTGCGAAGGGGAAACTGCTCTCGGTAAAGTGCTGCAGGACAGTTGCCCGAAAGGCATCGAGATCATCAAATCGACCAGAGGGTGAGAACTCAGGCAATCTGTCCAGGTAAAGTCCATGGCGCCCTACTTGTAAGGGCATGTGTTGATCAGGGCGACCATACGCCGCGAGGCCCATGAACTTCCCTGCATCACGAGCCTTCATGCCCGTGTATTTCGTGGCCGCCGCATAGTAGTTGCCCAGGGAGAAGGGCAACTGAATCTGCTCGAGCGTGTGGAATTGACTCCCATCGTAGTAGCCTAGTGTCGTTGACTCTAGTTCACCACCACCGTCTACTACAAGGACAGCTGCCTCAGGAAACCCGCTCGGTCCGAAACAGGATGCTGCGTGAGCAACATGGTGGTCGATACTCTGCACGGGCGGCAGTGGCCCAGGAAATCGATTGGCGGGGAATAGGCGCTCCGTGGTGTCAAGATCAATATTCTGGCCATGCTCACGCATTCTACCGAAGTTCCAGCCGAGCCCAATTGCATCTACATCTGCGAGGGTGATTCCCGCATAGGAGAGGCAGAACTCGACTGCATCAATCGGCGCTTCGCCTACTGCCCGCTTCCGTCGGCTGAACCGTTCCTGCTCAGCCATTGCGATAATGGTTCCGTCTTTAACCAGTGCGGCGGCTGAATCATGCCGTCCGGGATTGATACCCAAGTAGTACATGGATGACCTGATCCTTTCAGCGATTTCTTGGCGAAATAGCCTCCAGTCGAGTCTATCTCCAAACAGGGGTGAATTCGGGGCGCCGGCGTGTCGCTCGTAGCAACTCAGAACGACTGACCAAGCCTAATGGGAAGTCGAGTCCAAGCACGATAGCCCGCAGAGTCCGCCAAAGCCGAGCCTGCCAGATATGCCGATACTCCTCTTCCGTGGCGGCCAGCGAGATCAAGGCAAGGGATGATACGAAGTTCTGTATGGCCTCCGGGGCTTCGCCCTGCCGCTCCATGGTTGCAGCTATCTGTGCTAACGCGAAATGGTAGCGGTCACGGCTTGCCCTCCGCCTCGCTCTGATACCCACCAGCTCACGGCGGGAATCCGTCCCTGCTATCATCGACTGGACCTCCTGGAGCAACAGCCCGGTATCCTCTGCTGGACTAGGGAGCAAAGGGTTCTCTTGGGAGTACTCCAGGTAGCCGTAGCGACGAGTGAATCGTTCCGCATGAGAGTGTGCCTTCGCGGGATCCTCCATGCAGCGAATGGCCAACTGCAGCTTGGCGCGATAGACAAGCGTGCGATGCGGTATTATCGCGGAGTGAGCAAAGTCCTCCACAGCCAGTGCACCATCGCTTCCCGCCAGAGTATGGAGCCGCTCCCTGTACCATGCCATGGGCAGCATGCCGTTGAACTCAGTCAGGGCGAGTGCCTGGTCACCTAAAGAAAGGGTTGACTCCAACAACTCTGGCGTGACATTACTGCTCATAGCAGCGGCTTCCAGACCACGAACAGCACGGGTGAATCGGCCCAACAACCACCAGGTAGTGTGATGTAACTCCGCTTTAAAGCGGGGATCAGAACGGATCCCCTCCCGTAATCGACTCGAAACGGAAAGGTAACGATCCTTCTCTATTTGAAGACGACTACCGTCAAGGGCAGTCCCATAGTCAAAGTCCTCTCTCAACAGCACACGCGGTACCAGGTTCAGTCCGTTGCGATAGAGTTCTGAAACCAATTGAGTCCCGAACGGCTGTTGAACAACAATGTGCTCGCCTCTTATTGTCCAACCCATCCTACTGATCCGAGCCTCTCCTTGTCTGCCGGTACATGTAGGGAGCTGTCGGACACCCACATGCCGGTCGTTCGTCTCCCTCCGCCACTGAACGGGCAAGGCCCCGAATCAAAGGCAGCATTGAACGGAGGATCTCGAGGCGGGCATTTTGAAATCGGGGTGCGCTGCCGTCATCCTCTACGCCAGCTACCAGGTTGGTGGCTGAAGCAATCGTGGCATAGCAGATCCCTGCTTCCCGTGCAAGGATGGCCTCTGGTCCTATAGTCATGCCCATTAAGTCGCCACCAAGGATACTGTACATCCGGGCCTCAGCTTTTGTCTCAAACCGAGGACCATCCACGCATACGTAAGTTGCCTCTGTTGCAACAGAGATGCCCTCACGTCCGGCGACTGCTGCGAGCAGCCCGCGTAAGCCTCCACAGAAAGGTTCAGCAAAATCGACAAAGGCGAAGTCATGGTCTTCAAAATAGGTCCAGTTCCGGTGTTTGGAGGCGTCGATAAGTTGATCGGGCACGATAAGCGTCCCTATCGGTGCTCTTTCCGGCCTAAGCGTTCCGCACATGGCTGTTGCCACAATATCGGTCACACCCAGTGAGACCAACGCAGCAATGTTTGCTCGGAAGTTGATTGCGTGCGGCGGTGTAGGGTGCTTCGAACCTGATCGGGTCATCTGCACTACCGTCTGACTCCCGATCCGACCCTCCGACACATCCACCTCGCCATACCGAGTCGACACAACCTTCGTGATTGCGTCATCCAGTAACGTGTCACTATCTAGTTCGAAACTACCAATAATCGCTAACTTGCGGCTCATCAGGCCACACTCCCTTCCCTCAAGTAGCGAAGAAGATGGGAGCTCAAGCACTCCCGGTAAAGGGCGTCCGCCTCAGCGCTTCGCACTGGCGGTCTATAGAGAAGTTCCCGTAGCTGTGCGGATAGGGATGCCTGTACCCTCTCGGTAGTGCCCTCAGCATTTAGGGCGATCACTGGAACGTGGGGAAGCGTGCGAAAACACCCAGCCAGGAACTCGTTCTGTCGTTCAAGCGCCTCCGGGGTGGTCCAGCCGGGTCCTATCAAGTGCTGGCGCGCATGTGCTCTGGCTAGCCGTTGCTGGATGGCCTCGGGGCCAGCCTGGAACCAAATGTAGGCCGTCGGTTGCCCGTAGTAGCCCATCTCCAGGCGTTCAACGAAGGTGGCAACCGCCTCTCGAAAGGTTCCATAGAGCGGTTCATAGCCGTACGAAATTGAGAGGGTCCCCAGCACATCACGGTCCAGGAGTACGTGCTTCCCAGATCGGCTTTTCTCATCGGCCCAGCGCCAACGGTTAGCGTCTACATCAAGGAAATACTCCTCGTTGCGCCTGGCAGTATCGTGAGAGTCCGGAGGCTGCGGCGCCCCGGCGCTCCGGTGCCCTTCGACTAGAAGGGATACTGGAATACCGTCCATGCTCGCAGTAATGGCGGTTGTCTTGCCGACGGCGCAGACACCCTCAACCACAATCAAGTGACCGAGGTCAGCGTCCATCACGGATCAGCCGCCCTTCTACAAGCCTGACTCGCTCACCCTGACGAAGGTGCTTGCGCGCGTCGGGAACCACTATCGCCGGCACTCCCTTCTCGCGCAATATGATTGCCAAGTGGCACAACAGGGCACCTCGTTCAAAGATGAAACCAGCCACATGATCAGCCAAGACTGCAAGCGTTCGCTTTTGGAATTCCGCAACTACAACCGGCTTGTCCATATGACAGAGCACATCGGTGGCCATACTCTTGAAGGCCTCAGACTCAAGGACATCTAAGAACGCCTGCTTCGGTACGACATCAATGTCCCGGACCGAATCGTTGAACAAGGGATCAAGGACATCGATGTCTTCCATAATGCATACCGGACCCTCAGCGTATCCCGCCGAAACGATGTGGCTCAGATTGACAGCCTCGACCAACGGCCGTGACTCCTCTGACAAATCGAAGAGCTGGACCAGGTAACCGTCGTAGACCCACTCTAGGCGCACCTCGCCCAACTCCGCCGAAATCTTCCGCCCCAGAGCAGCAATCTCTCTGAGCACCTCGGGCGGCAACGAGTGAGCCACAGGCTCGGCGGGGCGATAGGTACCGAACTGGAGAGTCATACGGTCGAACCGTCTGAACTCCGGCACAGTACTGATCCGCTCGTCTCTTACCGTTCCATCCTCGGCGAGGAGATAGACAGAAGGAGTCAGACCATCTTCCCAGAACCCAGCGAATCCTCCAGGTAGTGTCTCCACGTAGATGCTGCCATCGCTGGCCACACTGGCATATCCGCAGGCAATGGTGTCCTGAAACTCCTGCACCCTTAGTTTGAGTGGATTGGAGAAACCGGCACTGCGCTCCTGGCAGAAACCGGTCAACCGGTCGGGCTCCACAATCGTATTGGTGTCGCCATCGAAAACCTCAATGAACGCTGCGTGCATTGAAGAGAGCGCCTCTCTTAACGCAGATAATGCGCCGCCCTCATCCGGTGGCAGTAATACGTAGCGCATGGCAGGGATGCGCACCCCGAGATGACGGCAGAGACGCCGGACATGGAATTTTTTGTCGAGCCAGCGGAGATGACGTTTCCGGAGGGGACCCAAGTCCGCTCTCTCACAGGTCTGGAGGTCGTCTACATCAATTACGGTGATACCGGGTGAGTGTTTCGGCAGACTAGAGACCGGACGCGCTTGAACACAATACAGATTTCCGTCTCGGATACCCCACTCCAGATCGACCGGACCATCAAACAACTCTTCTAGTCGGCATGCCAAGGCAGACAAGTTCTGAAGAGCCTCAGCACCGAGTGCCCCTTCGCGGGGGAAAGGACCGCCCTTAGGGACAGAGAGATAAGTTCCGGTTCGGTCACCCGAAACGAGTTGCTCAACTCCTCCCTTGACGAAATTGATCACGGCCCGAGACGGATCTCCGGTGACTGGGTCGCAACTGAAAGCCACACCACCGATATCAAAGGCAACATAACGTTGGATAATGACTGCTGTCCCCTGACCGAACGCTTGACCGTGCATATAGACACCCTGAGTAAAGGCAGAGGCAAAGCACCTGAGAATCGCACGCAGGACTTCCTGTTCCCCATTCAAGTCGGTGAAAGAACTGTACAGCCCTGCCATGGAGGAAGAGGCGCCGTCCTCATCTGGACCGGAACTGCGCACCGCCACACATCCGCCCAGCGAGGTTACGTACTCAGAAATCCGTTCTCGGTCTTCACGTGGGAACTTCAGTCCCATGATAAGCTGGTTAAGTTTGCGAAAGCGATTCAACGCCGTCTCCGAGGACACCATGGTCTGAAACACCATGAGCTTGTCATTGTGTTGCAGAAGGCGCTCTAGATACGACCGGCCCAAAACAGCTCCCTCCGGGACTGGGATGCCCATTCGCTTCATCGTTGCAAGGCTCGACGCCTTAGCTCCGAATTCTGTGGCCGTCATTACGGACTCTGAGTGAAGTGGGGTTAACATGACCTGTACCTCCGTCATGTAGTTAGGAACATAGAATGTACTCATTTGCCGCATTATAGCCCGTTTCTGATGGAGTACAGTTCGACCCGCTCCCCGTCGTGTACCCATTTCATGCCCGTTGGTCCGAGTGCCCTGCCTAGTCTGTTCAGGATGGTGGCGATCTGTATCCGATCGCCATCACTAAGGGCATGCCATATAGGTTTGTCCACCTGTACGGGACGGAACGTGAGTGTCGTCCGGTCAAACAGACTGTACTGATGTGTCGGCCGGATATCTTCGGTCAGAATCGCTCCCGTACTGTCCAGATGGTAGGAGGTTGGCTTGGCATTCATTTTCAATCCTGCGAGACTCCCGGGCACTGTCCGAGCGAGGATCGTCCCATCGGGGTTCAGGCGAGCAGTGCCACAAGCTACGGTGCCTTGGAACTCTTCAACTAGCAAGCTGATCGGGTTCCCAAAGCCATCGCTCAGTTCCCGGATATGCTCGAGGAGTTGCTCGGGCCGTTTCTTGTGGTTATAGGAGCCTCCATCTCGGATCTGAACGAACCGGGTGCGCATGGGTGCCAGCACTCGGGCCACTGCGGCTCGCGCTTCACGCTCAGACATGGGTGAAGTGACTATGTACCTCATAATCGGCACATCTATGCCCACTTCTTTGCAAACAGACCGCATGATGGCGTACTTGGCCTTCCAAATCGGATGATGAACCTGTAGTCTCCCCAGGTCGCATTCCGGGGTAACCTCGTCAAAGTTGAACACCCGTGGTCCTGTCACCCGCAGCGCACCTCCGGCCCGACATTGAGGCTCTCAGAGCCCGATATGGTCATTACTATAGTGCTTGGTCTATTCCACAGATGAACTGGACCGGAAGTAAGGGCACGATCAAAGCCGGAACGATCGTTCCGTCGATCAGAAATCTGTGTCCAACTCGCCCAAACGTAGGTAGCACTGCTTCAATATGTGATCTGGCACATCTTCTACGCTATCAAAGCTATCCTTTTGCTGTTTGTACGTCCCTGCCTCGAGATTGTACTTCCGAAAACCCACTCTCTGGGGCGTTCCCCGAACAAACAGGGTGACGCAATCATCGGGATCATCGTTCCCATAGAGAATATGTGCTTGTTCCACGTAGCCACTTTGTGTGCAACCAGGCGTTAGCACACGCTCGGCGTGTAGCGTCAGCGCTGCGGTCCCCGCCCTCTCGTCGATGGAGTTGACACGGTAGATCATCTCCCGGTATGAGCCCTTTAGGCCCAGGGTCGAGTACCCCCAGTCGTGACTGTGGAGCTTTGAGGCGACACCCACCTTCTGCTTCAACCCCCTGAATCGATGAAGACGCACCGAGAACCTGTCCACCGGGTCTAGGTAAAGCACGAATACATCCATGATCTTGCTGGGATAGTTCAGGTGTGCCTTGTAGAGATGAAAGAGAGCATCGCTGTTCACAACCTGGTGGCAACGGTTAATGATCGCACTTTTATCCGCAAACACGTCTCTCAGCGCTGTTTCGATCCTAAGGTTCTGCTCTGGTGTCGGGTGGTCCCAAGCGATTTCCCGATCCAACATCCGAATAAAGGCGCTCCACGTCATCCTACAGACCCTCCCCTAGATTGCTGCCTGAACAGTAGCGGGCTAACACTTCCACCAGGAACCGACCAAAATCGCCCTGGAGATCCCTGCGGTTGAGGGCCAGTTCGACTGTCGCCTGCAGATACCCCAGCCGGTTTCCTAAGTCATGTCGATGCCCGACAACCTCATATCCATACAATGGCTGAGTCGCAGCCCAAACGGCGAGGGCGTCTGTGAGATGAATCTCTCCGTTTTGACCAGGTGGCAGATCGGAGAGAATGTCGAAAATGATCGGGTCCAAGACATACCGACCGATAACAGCGAGTGTCGATGGAGATTCGTGTGGCGCCGGCTTCTCCACGAGGTGCCTGATACGGTGTAGTCCTGCCCCCTCGGAAAAAGCGGTCACTATTCCGTAGCGGCTTGTGTCGGTTGGAGCCACATCCCTCAACCCGATCACACTCCTGTACCCCGCTTCTGCCCGTTGTAGTAGTTGCATTAGACAGGGCTCCTCCCCAACAAACACCTCGTCCGGCAACATCACGGCAAACGGTTCACGACCAACGCGATGTCGAGCCATCAGTATGGCGTGTCCAAGCCCTTGGGGCTCCTGCTGGTATTCAAATGTAATATTACACATTTTGGGTATTGATTGAACGATCTCCAACAGATCATACTTCTGAGCGTCGCGGAGGTGCTTCTCCAGCCCAGATGATTCTCTGAAGTACTGCTCGAGGGCAGCTTTGTGGCGACTCGTTATGATCACAATCTCCTGAATCCCCGATTGAACGGCTTCCGCTACCACGTAATGGATGGCCGGTGTGTCAATCAGAGGAAGGAGTTCCTTCGGTTGAGACTTCGTAGCTGGCAAGAGGCGAGTCCCCATGCCTGCAGCTGGAATGACAGCCGTTCGAACAAGCATATGTCTCGCACCCCTAACACAAACTAGTATAAAAATATACTTTATACGATATACTCTGCTGATTTTATCAACGGGGATGAAAGTTTGTCAATACTTTCGGCAAGTAGTTTCCACAAAAAAATTCGGGAATGTGAAATCCCGGCTCCTGTGAAATAGATCGCGATTTGATTGGTTATACGATACAACTCAAGGTTGCCAGAAGGTCGGGCTAGTCAAGCTGGGGCACGTCTCCCTAGACGGCACCAAGATCAGAGACAACGCGTCGAAACACAAGGACACATAGCGGTGCTCCTGGCGGGCATAAGATGGTGCTTGCTAGTACGAGAACGCCCTGGCTTCGACAGGTAGATACGAGCAGAGAAGTGCCCCCTTCCGGTTAAACCAGGAGGGGGCTGTGCCACATGGACGCAAAGGAGCGACTTGCCAGTGTAACAAGTCCAAACAAAACACTCGGTATTATCAATGAACTCTGCCACATACCGTTGACGATATATTTATGTCTGTGATATATATGTCGTAATTCATCTGATCCTGTGATGAGGGAGATGCTGGCTGATGCTCAACGCACAGGTCGAGGAGTTTACGCTTGGAAACGGTATGCGGGTAGTGAACATGCATGATCCCACGTCCCCCGTTACCAAGTGCATGATGTGGTACGGCGTTGGCAGTCGCGATGAATCTTCAGCCCACCTAGGCGTGTCTCATTTCTTGGAGCACATGATGTTCAAGGGGACAGCACAATATCCGTACGGTTTCCTGGACGATTTTACTCACCGACGTGGTGGTAAGGCCGGGGCATTCACTTCGTTTGACTTCACAGCTTACTATGAAACCCTGCCAGCAACCGATCTCGACCTCGCTCTGCAGATCGAGGCCGATCGAATGGTGGAGTTGCAGTTTAATGCTGACACAGTGGCAACTGAGAAAGATATCATTCTGCAGGAGCGCCGCACCCTGGAAAGCGACCCGAAGTTTCTGTTACAGGAAGCTGTTGTCGCTGCAGCCTACAACTACACCCCTGGGTTCTCTCGCTTCATCATTGGTCAGCCATCCGACATTCGCTCGCTTGGTGTTACAGACCTAAAGAACTACTACCAGCAGCACTACCAACCGAATCGTGCAGTATTGGTCGTGGCTGGGCAGACGAGTGGTTCTTCACTTCGCCTTATGGCTGAGCATAGATTTGGCAAGATCCCCGGCCACAAGCAACCCGCTCCGGTTCGCAGGCTATGTCCTCTTCCCAGCGAGGTGCAACGGATTGATGTGCCTGCCCCCGGATTAATCCAGCACGTATCCTTCGGCTGGCGGACAGCCCCGGGACAGAATCTGATGGATCTCCAACTACTTCAAGCAATCCTTGCTGGCGCGAGAGGCATGCATGTTTGGGGAGACGCCGAGATCACTCTGTCCGCCCGTCTGCACAGACTGGTTGAAGCCGGTCTTGTCCACAGGGGCTATAGTATGCTGCTCACCCCCGACGATGGAGGGTTGTTTCTCCTCACATTGGAACTTCACGAAGGAGTGAATCCTCATGAAGTGGAGCAAGAGGTTCTCGCTGAGGTTGACCGACTCCGCTCGGGGGCAATCACAGACGAAGAGGTAGAGCGGGCGGCAAAGTTGATCCGATCGCAGTATATCCTTGCACTGGACTCCACCTGGACTCAAGCCCGCTGCCTTGGCAAGACGCTTATCCAGGAGGGTTCCACTCAGACGTGGACGCAGTTCCTAGACCGCCTATCTCAGGTGGATGTACGACTCGTAGTGCAGACAGCCCAGTCCTCTCTAACGAGAGATAGCCTGGTCATGGGACTCTCCGCTGTGCAGACGCAGAAAGCCAGCATAATCACAAAATCGGCACAGGTTCTGCCGAAGGAGCAGGCACAGGGTGCGGTGGCTCCAAACCAGGCTCCTGTGGCGAGGAGCCAAAATCGTTATGCCGTGAGCGGGCCGGTGGCTGATGCGAAGATAGTACCCACCGCGCACGGAATCCTTGGCCATCGGCGGTTGGAGAATGGGCTACAGGTTCTTGTCCACTCGGCGCAGAGCCATCGCACCGCTCTTATTCGCCTCTATCTGCCGGCTGGCAGTCAGTACGATGCCAAGGAGCGGTCTGGACTAGCCTCTCTCGTCGCACACCTGCTGCCACGCAGAGTGAGTGCAGGACTGGATAAATTGGGCGCCATCCTCAGAGTTGATCCCCAAGTCGACTCGATCTCGGTTGAGCTACAGTGCATGGCCGAGGACCTTCGCGAGTGCCTTGTCATCCTAGCTGAAGCTGTCTGCACCGTTGATGCAGATGAACGGATGGTGGCGGTGGAAACCCGCCGACTGCTCGGTATCATCCAAAGCAGTATGTCAGATGCGGGCTATGTGGCGAACCGAACGTTGCACGGGTTGGTGTATCCGGTAGGTCACCCCTATCGTCACCCTGTTATTGGTGAGGAATCGACCGTCTCAACACTATCCCCCGTTGACGTAATGGCGTTCCAACAACGTTACTATGTACCTGCCGAGAGCATTTGTACCGTAGTTTGTGGCCTCGATCCACAGACGGTACTCCAGTGGGTTGAAGATGCCTTCGGTGGATGGAGAGGGCGTGCGGCCGGGCCACCTGTGGATGTGCCAAAGCTACAGCGCCCCCAGTTTCGACAGGTGCATGTTCCCGGGGCCGAGCCCGCCACAGCAGAAATCATGATAGGGTGGGCCCTTGTCAGCCAAGACCATCCCGACTACATACCGTTGCGACTCCTGTCCAGCATCATGGGCGATCGCGACACCCTCGGTGTTGGTAGGTTGTTCAGGGTTGTTCGAGAAAACCACGGGTATGCTTACTCGCAGTATAGTTCCTTTGTTCCCCGCCGTGGTCCGAGTCTATGGACGATGCAGGTCACCGCTCACGTCTCACAAACAGGTGCCGTGGTCGACCTGCTGATGGACCTAGTGCGCGGACTACATACTCGACCCACGCGGTCTGAGTTCAACTCAATCCTGTCAAGTCACCGCCGCCGCCTTGAGTCGCGGGGAGCTTCTGCCCCAGTCCTTGCTCAACTGCTGGAAGCGTCCGTGCTTTCAGGTGCGGGTGGGGATCTCGAGGAGTACACCAGGCAAGCTACCCGCGTCACGGCTCTGGATCTCGAGCGAGCAGCCCTTGACCATCTTCGATTGGATAGCGTCACTGTCGTGCTCGCTTCGTCACACGAAGTTGCTACTCACAACTGATAAGGGGTGGCGTGGTGCAGACTGAAGGCCGTATCGTATCGATGTTGTCCAAGCCAACTTTATCTCAAGCCGATGTTGAGACACTGAATATGCTACTGCTTACTGGCAGATGGGATGAACACCGCCTCGGAGAGATTATGACCTTGAACAAAGTGGGTAGCGTTGTACTCAGAAACGTTCAATACTCCCTACCTCCCAAGATTACTGAGGTCGTCATGCCCCGATTATTCCCAGAGTATAAGCGGCAGTACCACTCGCCAGACTTGCTGGTTGATCCCCCAACCGACATCCGGGATTGGAATCCACACTCGGTGAGAGCGCAGAGTCAACGACGGCTCCTGACTCGGGCTCTGTCGCTGTTGAAGTCCCAGGGTATTGAACCAGCCATAGTCAAGGGCGCAGCCTTTCAGACCCTGGCGAGCGGAAATTATTGGAGAGAGAGTAACGATAGTGATCTGTTCTTCCGCGACATTACGGATCTGTGGAAAGCGATCCGTACGCTAGAGGCAAATGGGTTTGAAGCGGATACACTCTGGATTCGTCGTTACTACCCCGGCAACGGCCATACACCTGCAACATATACAGGGCAGCTCAATATCTACGGTTGGGAAAACGGTCAACAGTTCTGTCTGGATGTGCACTATGGGGACTTCTGCATAACAACGACAGCCGGTTTCTCAATGCAGTCTATTTGGGAGCACGGTATCCGAGTACCTCTTGATGAAGTGACGGCCCTTGTTCCTAAGACGACCGATACCCTGCTGCTCCTTGTAGCACACATGATGTCTCACGGGTATTACACGTATAAAGACCTGAATGATCTAGCGTACATCGTGACCGAGTGGGCAGACGAGATTGACTGGAGCAGTGTAGTTTCGAGAGCTGATCATTATGGTCTCGGATCGGTACTCGCCTACCTGCTCGAGATCGGAAGCAAGCGCGACGGATACTCTCTGCCATCCAACGTCAAATTACCTCGTCCGCCGGCATGGATGTACCGCTATTTCCGCCCTCGGGGCTTGAGCGGTCCTGGTCGCGTGGCGAAGGCGAAGTTCCTTTACGCTCTCGACTATCACAAGCGAATGGGAACGGGCATCCTGACAGCCGTATCCCGCGCGACACGAGATGCAGTAGACGTCTTCAGAGAAGAGTATGCTTGGCGTGAGGACCTCTCCAGCCCTCTCCTGCAGAGACTCCTGTTGTGGTTGGGGGCACGCCCGATCTTTTCGGGAGGGACGTTGAGGGCCGGTACTCAGGTATTCCTCGTAAGAATAGACGGCCTTCCAGTCCCGAATCAAATCAAGTTCAACCAGAGTCTCAAGCAACATCATGCAGCCATACTGGAGGATACGGACCACCAATTCGTGGCCGCAAGCCTCCCGGGGTTAAATCTCTTCTGTTCACCAACCGGGGTCTACATTGCGTGCCCCGATCCAGTGATCACAGAAGACCAGGTAAACCGGACAATCGAGTTGGTGGACAGCGTTCCGCTCCAGGATGTCAACCTTGGGCAAAACCCAAGATAGCATAAGGCCCAGAACCAGATGGTAAAGGGGGGGAATCAGAATGCTATGCCGGATTAAGGTAAAGGTTGTTAAGGGTGGGAAGAAGAACTAGTGCACTGCTTCGACCTGGGAGGCCTCGCCCTCCCAGGTCGAGGCCTCTCTATGAGACGTACCAGCCCAACACTTTAGGCGGAACTGTCCTTCCATAAAGGAGTCTGATCCGTGTGTCAGCGATACGTTTTCGGGGTTTGAGCATGGATGATGTTCCGTTCATTGCTGTTTGGTATAATAACCGCCACCTCGTAGAACAAATGTCCCTCGATTACTTCAAGCCAATGCCAGAAGCCCTTTATGAGGAGACAATCACCCAGTGGGTGACCGACGATCGTCGCGTCGTCTGGATGATTGAATACGAGGGGGGGCCAGCGGGTCTTCTCATGATCAAGCATATTGATCATCGCAATCAATCCTGTTCTTTAGGTTGTCTAGTCGCACCTGACATATGGGGCTACGGCATTGGACCCAAGGCACTGCAATACGGGCTCGCGTTTGGTTTTGACGAGTTGAACATGAACAGAGTGCATTTCGAGACCTCTGCTGAAAACACGCGGATTCAGCGTATCGCTGATCGTCTGGGGTTTCTGCTCGAGGGGGTCAGACGCCAGGCTTTCTTTCGTAACGGAAAATTTCTCGACATACTTGAGTACGCAATCCTACGTGCTGAATATCGTCTTGGGAGGTGATTTGCTATGGTAAGGTCACCCTTTTTCGGGAAAGTGAACCGGAACATGGTGCTACTCTTGGGGGGGCAGTTCATTTCGAGCCTTGGGGATCATATCTGGGCCTTGGCGCTGCCATGGCTGGTCTATGACCTGACGGGATCTTCGGTCGTCATGAGCGGAATGCTTGCCATCCAGTACATACCTCAAATACTGTTAAGTGTGGGCATAGGCGTATACGTCGATCGTACTGATCGCAGACGGACTATGATCGCATTCACTCTCATTCCCGCGGCTGTTATTGCTACAATCGTTCTGTTGGTCTACGTCGACCAGGTCTCTGTATGGATTCTCTATCCAGCTGCATTTGTGCTCAGTGTGACGGGACTTGTCTATGGTACAGCACGTGACGCATTGGTTCCCTCGATAGCTTCTCGAGAGAATCTCGTCTGGGCTAATACAAAGTTGCGTCTAGTTAACAGCGTAAGCAAGGTTGTCGGACCTTTGCTGGCAGGCATGCTCATCGGTCTGATAGGGACCGCCAATAGTCTCACAGTTGACGCCCTCACTTTTATTGCCCTCCTTCTTGCGTTGTTAGCGATTGAAGTGCCTAACGGCACTAGCCCTGCCCCGCGACAGCGGCGGGACTTCTGGAAGGAAGCAGCTGAAGGGCTCACTTTCGTACGGCGGAATCAGTTGATCCTACAAGTTACTATTCCGATTCTCATTCAAAACGTCGGAGCGGCGGCAGCGATCAGTAGTTTGGTCTTCTTTGCCAGGTCGGTTCTTCAGCTTACGGCTGCTGCGACAAGTCTCATCTATACCATTGGCGCAGTCGGCACAGTGGGACTCACCCTGCTGGCTCCAATCGTCGGGAAGCGATTCTCAACCCGTTCGCTCCTTCCGATCGTGTTCCTAGTGTCTGGGTTGGGAATCTTGGGGTTGGCTGTCTCTCGCACCTGGTTGGAAGCCGGAATTGCTTTTGCTCTCCAAACAGGCTCTGCTGGTTTTTTAAACACTTTGTATTACAGCATGATCCAGAGCGAGACACCGCCGGAACTTCTTGGTCGGGTTCTTGCAGTGTCTACGACGCTGGCAAGAATCGTGTCACCGGTAACCATGAGCCTTGCCGGGATCGCGGTTGCCTACAGCGATTCGCGCACGGTACTGCTGGGGGCGGCTGGTCTGGTCCTGGTTACCGCACTGGTGACGGCCTTTCTAACCTATCAGCCAGCGAGGCGTGTACCAGCAGAAGCGTCCTCGTCTCAGCATTGAGTTGCCATTCGCTGCAATTCAGAGATCGCAGAAGGTAGGCGTGTCCGATGGAGACAATTGCTGTCTACAAGATCGGCTCGACTACATGTCGCCTAGCAGTATGCGAACTCAGACGAAACCATGCTGTGCTGGTGTACCAAAGCAAGGTTGTTGCGACGCCGGGCCTGAATTATCCAGCTACTGGTATTCTGGATGAGAATGCAGTCCTTCAGGCTGTTGGGAAGCTATCAAGTGAGGTGACACTCCTCGCGCCATGACGCGTTGAGGCCCATTCTGGCATTCCGATGACCGGTCTGCGATCGCACGTTACTCGGGGGACAGAGGAGTCTCTCTACCCTTGGGAACGAGTACACTCGGAAACTCCTCGCAAGACCTCGAGGTTCCAGTAGCTGTCACCAGTGGTGAGAAAACGGCTCTTCGCCAGGTTGTGTGCAAGTGTAAACTGCCCATTGAAGACAATGGCTCAGTTTCGCTTTGACCCTGTCCAACTGGCGTGGACGCTTTACTGGGCTGATCGTAACGTTCGGTGGCATCCCTATGATAACGCCATGCCCACACCTGACCTTGCGAATCTTCTGGTCGAGGTGAACGCTGATCCCACCGGTATTTTCTTTGGGTAGACGAGCGCACGGCGATCGACCGTGCGCTCTAACTGTTTGCACACAACCTGGCGAAGAGCCAAAGGAACAACGCCATTGACACAGTAGCGCTCCCTTCATTACGCCGCTTCTATCGGACCACTCGCTCTTGCTTGATGACGACCCCACTTGCCGAGGCAAGGGGGAGGGGGACAGTGGGGGTAGGGAGCACTCTTACGGCCTTGTTGCGGCACCAGAGGCAGGATGAAGAAGTGAGCGGTGGCATTCTGGAGCGCTCTGCGATTTCTTCCGCCCTTCAATCGCTGACACGGCCCGCAGTAACCCAAATAGGCGTTCGAAGTTGTGACAGCGCCTCGGCGTAGCCTCCTTCTTCCAGGAGCAGTTATCGCTGAACAGGTACTCAAGGCCTTGGGCTTCGATCAAATCCGTGTTGTAGGTACAAATACAACGGAAGGGCTCAATGGCTGGCTTAGAGGGCACCGACAGCTATGGCGAGGTGTTTCTAGGCCTCCCTCAACTGTGTGAGATCGGCCAACTCACTTCTGTGTCAGTCCACCCACACGCAAAAAGGGAGGGGCTCTCCCCTCCTCTTTTCTATTTACAGAATATGTTAATCGATATCGTACTTAAGCAATAGATCGGCTAGCGCCTCTCTCAGTAGGACAGCTTCAGTCTTCCCTGTGCGCTCTGCCAGCAATGCCAATTTTGCGAGTTGCCCGGACCGGTAGTAGCTTGTCTTCAATCGCATCTTCTCCAACGGGGCGAGAGCCACCCGGTTCTTTCCCTGCAGTTTGGCCTTGTGTACGGCCTCAAATGCTAAGAAAAGGATATCGGTACGATCGGACAAATCGCGAGGGTATACTGCGATACCTGCACTGAAAGTCGCATTGGTGTGAGTAGCGAATGAGCTGCGGAGCTCATCGAGGGTTGAAAAGACCAACTCAGTCGGGAATGCACTCACATCGGTAATCAGTACAGCATAGGAATCATTCCCGACCCGTTCAACGCGGGCGGTGGTGAACGCTTCACGCAGTTGGGCACCAAGTTGTTCGAGAATTTCCGCCTGAGCATCGCCCAGGCTCCAGAAATCATCAATGTCGATAACGCCTACTATGAGAGGGCGACGCTGAGGGTGGCTTGAACAGGATGCAAGGATTTCGTCCCGAATGGCAACATAATCTGGTGTCGATTCCGACATCGCAAACCACCTCCATATATCGCCGTAGGAACATCCTGGTGAAGGACGCTACCGCCAAGACATCCTATTGGCAACGAGAGGTTGGCGGTCTCTCTAGACTTCGACATGACTCAGTGCTTCCCTCTTGTTCCAATCGAGGACTTTGTCGGTAAAGGACCGTACCGTTCAACCCCTTGCGAACAAGAGCCGCTCGAGCGACCCGGTAGAAGTGGCATTCTCGCTCGACCATAACCAAGGCGCTATGAGCTTTGGTCGTGTAATGATGCCTTCCACCCGCCCCGTGCTCCGAGGCAGCTCAACAGACAATACCCCCTCGTCACTCTCTAGTACCAGGATGTTTGCCGTTCCAGCATGGTAGGCCCCGCCAGTCCGCGTTACGACAGGCGGCAAGATGTGGCCGTTCGGGGCGTGTTTTTTCGGCGAGAGTCCCGACTAACACCTTGCGCATCCACATCCCGACGCCCGAACTTGTGGATGAGGGAGCAGAACCAATGCGGTTTGCCCTGGCCGACCTGGTTTATCAGGTCACGACCGTTACTAGCGAATGCCGATTTCGTAATGCTGCACCCGCGAACAGGCTAGATTGACCTGTACTGAGGCTCCAATAGGCCGATTCTGTCAAGGACCTTCAGTTCCAATGGTTTAAAATCGATGAGAGCACCGTTCGTCATTTGCCTGCTACCGGCAGGTTGCTGGTCGAGAAGCATCCACGACAGCCGGCACATCAGGAACCCGTCTCTAGTGGCTCCAGCCAGAACTCCTGTGATTGGTTCACACCCAAGCGCGTGATATGTGGGTGGGAAATCAATACCCCACTGATACGCTCCGGTACTTCTCCCCTCGTAATTTAAGTTTTTCAACATCTTCCGGTCTAGATAGATGATGAACAGCACCGATATTGGAATCGATAATATCGATGGCGTGAAATCCGTGACTACGCGCTGCCGCATCCAAGTACAGGAGGCTGTGGTACCCTGAGGTTGGGTCCGACAAAGGGGGATACAACAACAGGCAGGGTAAGTCCTTGCACACCCGTCCTCTCCTCTTGAGATGACATAACTTCTGGCCGAGGGTTAACCTCCTCGCCCATCATAACTCCTGAGACCAAGCCTCCAGACCACCTGGGATACTACCACGAGCACGATCAACCACAGTGCCTGCATAGCCAGACTTCCCCAAACCTCGTGGGCGAGCATGTGCCCAGAGAATATTCCCGCCGGTGCGAAAAATAGTCCTCTGAAGGGTAGGAACTGGGCAATGCTCTGCAATACTGGGTGAAGCAGATCCACTGGAACTAGAGACCCTGAGAAAAGAGTAATGAGATTCCATAGAACATCTCGGAAAGTAAATGGGCGTTCCCACCAGAAGCTCAGGGCACCTATGAAGAACCACCATGAGAACATTGTGCTAAACGACAACAGTACCGATATAGAGAACTGAATCACGGAAAGAAAGCCCGTACCCGTCCAGTAGACCGACACAAACCCGTGAATAAGAATAGATAGGCTAATGTTGATGAGGGCCGGAGCGAGTACTCGAGAGTAGCGGAGCGCCATATAATCAAGCGGACGGCAGAGATAGACCGACAGATCGCCTGAATTGATGTCCTGCCAACTTTGCCACATCGTCGAAGAGACAGGGGCAAGGACTTGCCAGGTAAGAGATACGCCAATATAGTACACAGCGAGCGAGTTAGCCGTGTAGCCCCCAACGACTTCACCACTGGGCATGATGGAACGGAACACGTACAGAAGAATCGTCAAAGATATCGGGAGAAGGGCAATGGATGCCCCAAAGTCCATCGCAAACTGGGTCATGTTCACAAATTGCGCTCGAATCACTGCTGCGTACTTGCGCCCGGACCATCTAGTTCTATGGATAGTCATGGTGTCAGCCTTCAAAGGATTCGTACCGGCGCAAGCCTGCGCGGAATAGGAGGAGTACGACTAACCACCAACCTGCCAGTAGTAGGCCAGCCCCTGTTAACAGGTTTCTCGAAAGCTCCAACTCCCCTCGTGCGAGAAGCACTGGGTACGTCAGATAAAGTCCATATGGCCAGACCCAAGTCAGAAGAAGGCGCATCGGTGAGCCGAAAAACACTACCGGGTAGCGGGCAAAACGGCTAAACTCACCCAGGACTGACTGCACTGTCTGCATTTTTCCGGCCCAGAACCCAACCAAAGAAACAGATGTGTTCAGAAGGACCAGCGAGACTCTTCCTAGAGTCATCAATACCAATCCAAGTGCAATCCCCATTCCGGTGGCCTGAAAATCGAACTGGAAGACGGCTAACCCGAGAACACAAAGCCCTGCCACAAGGCTATGAAAGACGCGCGGGATGCTGAGTCTTTCCCACGCGAAACTTAGCAACACGGGTGCCGGTTTTGTCAAGTAGCGATCGAAATCCCCCTTAATTATCCTGTCGGGCAGAACATCCATTCCTGGGAAAAGCATGGCTACAACCCATGAGAGCTCCCCGACGCCAGCCATCATCACCGAATCTGCAAAGGTCCAACCATTTACGGGGCCTGTTATCCGGAAGATAGCGTCCCAGAATACAATTACCAGGACTGAGTTCAGGACGAGCTGGATGACGCTGGTCAAGAAATCCGCCCGGAACTCCGACTCCGCCCGTAAGCTAATAATAATGTAGCGCCTAAACAGGGCTGTGAGCTTGGTTATGGGGTACATTTCCCAACCCTCTCTCTAAGATCTTCCGCATTATCTGCTCTAGGGACGGGGCTTCGACAGTAACGTCCGTAATGTCCAGGGCGGCCATCGCTCTCTGCAGACACTGAACAATTTCGCCTTGAGGAACATGCAGGCACATTCCTCGCTCGTAAGTGCTGGAAACATGCCAGGTCAGCGATAACTCCTCGAAACGCCGATGGTCCACGATTGCTGAATAGGATACCTGCATCACTCTCACGTTCTCCAAGTCCTTGAGTGTTGAAATTGCGCCATTGTATACGAGTTTCCCCGCTTCTAATAACAATACTCTTCTACACAAGGACTCAACGTCACGCATGTCGTGGGTTGTCAGGATGACGGTAGTACCGAACGCTCGGTTGACCTCGAGAAGGAACTGGCGAATTCGATCTTTGGCAACTACATCTAGCCCAAGGGTCGGCTCATCCAGGAAGATAACCTTTGGATTGTGAAGTAGGGCTGCGACAAACTCAGCGCGCATGCGTTGTCCCAGCGACAGTTTCCTTACGGGAGTCTTTAACACGGTGTGCAAATCAAGCATGTCGGAGTACTCTCCAAGTCGCCGGCGGAAATCGCTGTCAGCCACTTCGTAAACGTCCCTGTAGAGCTTGTATGACTCAATGACCGGAACATCCCACAACAGTTGCGACTTTTGACCTAGGATCAGGCCGATATTGTATGAGTAGCGATAGCGATCTCGGTAGGGGTCAAACCCTAGCACCCGGACCTTCCCATGCGTTGGCACAAGAATTCCGGTGAGGCATTTGATGGCAGTCGTCTTCCCGGCACCATTACTCCCTAGGAGGCCTACAATCTCCCCCGTTTCGATTGCAAAGGAGATGTCATCAACTGCACAAACGGTCTGTCGGCGGCCAAACAGGGCCCCCCAGAGTCCAGGCGAGTCAGGTGCTGCAGCCTTGTAGTACTTACTGAGGGCGGACACTTCGACAGCACGGGTCCCCATAATATGGCTCCTCTCTCTAATCGATAAGCAGGAACGCCGAGGAAGGGGTGTTGAGCCCCTCCCTCGCTGCTTCCGCAGAACCTTACGGTGTCCTACTGTTTCCTCCATTGCCGGAGCCGCAACACACACCACAGCCGTTAAAGGCCAAATCAAAGAGCGTCCATCAGAGACTGAGATCGCAGGTTTCCCAAGATCGTGTCGGCACTAACAGTTGTAAGGTGCTCGCATCGAGCAACTCTTCCGTCCGGAAGAATGGTCATTGCGCTCAGCCCTTGGGCACACGGGCGCGCAGTATCGCCTGCGGATGAACACTCGTCAGCTAATGAAATCTGGCAGTTGGATCGGCCGTTGTGCTTATGTACAAATTCGTTCAAGCGAACCACTTGATCCCTTGAAAGAGTCAGGTAATCAGCCTTTCGGCCTTGGCTCTCGAAATATGGCGAAATCGCGACAGAACGGATGCCCATGTCAGCCCAGAACTGAACAGACTCCTCGAAATCCGCAACACTGGGTCCACAGACAACCGCCATAATGCCTACATTAATCCCGACCGCTATCAGGTTACGAATAGAATCTATAGTCTGTTTAGTGTAACCGGGGCACCCGACAAGGGAGTCTGAAGTGCCCTCTCTTACAGAGTCCAGACTAATATACATACTGTTTAGGCCTGTGGCGGCTAGTCGCTGGGCTGATTCTCTTATACTGACCCCCGTACAGATTGGACACTCAACAGTCGCGGTATAATGGCTGTTGTAAGTCCGGAGGACGGGGGTTTTGTCATTGAGCGAGGAATTGCAGAAGCCGGCTCGCCGGTGGACGGCCAAGCGGAAGATGGAAGTGGTGCTGGAGGGGTTTCGCGGGGAGATCACCCCGGCTGAGATTGCGCGCAGGTACGGGATCACGCAGGGGCAGTACTTTGAGTGGCGCGACCAGGTGCTGGGGGCGGGTATGGCCGGCCTTCGCAATGGCGGTGAAGAAAACCCGCGTGTCGGTCAACTGGAGGAGGAAGTGAAGCGGCTACAGCAGACGGTGGGCCAACTCACACAGGAGAAGCAGATCCTGCAGGAGACGCTGGGCTGGGGCAAAAAAAGGGGCCGGAAGTAGCCGCATACTTCAGACAGAAAGAGTACCCGGTGGAACGGGTGTGCAGTGCCCTGGGCTTGCCCCGTTCCACCTTTTACGCGTGGCTTGAGGAGGCTGGGAAGCCCCTCGGTGCGGCGGCTCCCATCCTGGCGGAGGAGCGGCTCATCAAGCGGATCAAGGGCTTCTGCCGTGAGTTCCCCACCTATGGCTACCGGCGGGTCCATGCCCTGCTCGTGCATAAGGACAAGCTGCAGATCAACCGCAAGCGGGTGCAGCGGATCATGCAGGGGCTGGGCCTGCAGGTCAAGCGCAAGGAGAAGCCGGCCCGGCGCGGGCACCATGAGGGCAAGGTTGAAGTGCTGGATTCGAATCTGCGCTGGGGTACGGATACCACGAAGATCTGGTGCGGACAGGACGGCTGGGCCTGTCTGACCGCCGTGGTCGACTACGGCGATCGGGAATGTGTCGGCTACCGGTTCGCCCTGCGTGGACGTGCCCAGGAGGCCATCGAGGCGCTGGACGCCGCCTGTGCCTACCGCTTTCCCGATCGGATCAAGCCGGCAGACCTGGAGCTGCGGACCGACAACGGGTCCGCCTTTGGCGCGGCCACGTTCGTGGCTGAGGTGGCGCGCCAGGGGCTGCAGCTGACCAAGACGTTCTACCGCTCACCGGAGGGGAACGCCATCGTGGAGCGCTTCTTCCGGTCCCTGAAAGAGGAGTGCGCCTGGCAGCACCAGTTTCAGTCCTTTGGCGAAGCCGAGCGCGCCATTACCGAGTGGATCCGGTTCTACAACGCGGAGCGGCCCCACTCCACGCTGGGGTATCATTCGCCACAAGAGTACCGGCGGCGCCGGCAGCCGGGCCTGGCAGCGTGACATAGCATACGAAGTGTAGACGACCCGTCCGCAGGAGCTTGGGCGAGCATTTACGAGGTCGCCGTTTTGGCGCGCCGTTATTTCGCCCGACTTCCGTCTCCCCGGGGGCCAAAGCGGTCAACTAGCCCAAATCGCCGGTTATCGAGTCTGGTTCAAACTCGAAAACCAGCGATCACTGTATTTAATATTCTGCAGTTTAATTTTCTGTCTTGATTTTTGGGGGTCATTACA
>Ga0196970_1000729_pt1 | contig 32249 bp, 41 predicted proteins | sample S1v_513CmetaG_FD_148672 | JGI IMG/M metagenome (GOLD analysis project Ga0196970, IMG submission 148672) | Soil microbial communities from Anza Borrego desert, Southern California, United States - S1+v_5-13C | ecosystem: Environmental > Terrestrial > Soil > Desert | place: USA: California... | reverse complement strand
TGGAAGCCAAACTGAGGGAAAGAACCAGTGGTGCGACCAAAGATCTTGACGTTGTAGACTGCGTTAGGATGGTAGCGGCCGTTTGTGACCGTATCGCCATAGACATCTACAAGATAGAGATCAATGGCCAGGTCGGATGCATTGGGACCGTGACAGCCGGAGCCATCACAATTTGCCTGGCTGCCACCGGCGCCGGTTCTGTTACCCATGTTTTGCTTTGTGGCACCGCCATCACTGAAAGCCGTCATAACGACGAACCCAAAAGCTATTACAATTGTGGAGAGTACGTATTTTTTCATCTGGAGATAATTTCCGGTTTATATGGTTTAAGCACTAATTCTATACCATCAAGTCCGGATCAAATATAGTTGTAAATATTGCTGTGTCATAGAATGTGTGTCAGTGAAAGGTAAAATACTGATGAGTCTAGTGCGAGTGGTAGTTTCCGCTGGGGCGGAAATAGTAGGTTCCGGCTTATTCTGCTCAGCTTTTTCAGCTCTTTTCGGTGCCGGGATGACAAGTGGAGGGGGCTAGTGTCGAATGACAAATTCCAAATTCCAAAGGACGAATCCCAATTTCCAATGATGGAGGGTGCTAGTGTGAGAAGTAGTTTCCGCTCTGCGGAAATAGTAGGTCCCTGCTTATTCTGCTCAGCTCTTTCAGCTCTGTTCGGCGCCGGGATGACCTGTGGAGAGTGCTAGTGACAAATACTGAAAGACAAATTCCAAAAGACAAAATCCAAATTCCAAAGGTGGAGGGTGCTAGTGCGAGAAGTAGTTTCCGCTGGGGTGGAAAACAAAAAAAAGAGACTGTAACAGTTTTGATACAGCCTCTCATACTAACCGCTATTGTCTACTATTTTTTAACTATGGGTAACATTCTTTGAGCGCCGTCCTTTACAACCTGAGCGAAGTAAAGACCAGAAGACCAGCCCGCTGATTCGACAGAAAGAGATGCCTTGCTGCCGGTGACCTGAACAGACTGGCTGTGCATCTTTCTACCAGTTACGTCCATGACTGTTACGGTGTACTCACCGTTAACAGCATCTTTGAAGCTGATGGTGAATTTATCAGTGACGGGATTAGGGTAGGCGGAGATGAGGATGTCTTTGGAGAGATCGTCTACTGAGGCTGGTTGCTCAGACAAGACTTTTGTAAATGCGGCGCTAGGTTGATCGCCAGCATCTGCCTGGCCATTTGAATTTACGGCATTAATTATTGCATAGAAGGTTACATTTCCCTGGGTTGAGGACCCTGGGATCCAGTTGAAGCTGACACTCATACCAGCACTGCTTCCTCCAGGTTGACTATGTTCTAGTATATTTTTACCACCCACCGATACAACGTGTGCAACATTAGGATCAGGATGTGACATTGTTCCTGCAGAGTTCCCTGCAGCATCTAAAGGCATTATTTGAAAACCAAACTTTACATTTGGACCTATTAATGCGTTGATACCCGATATGGTTATTGTGTAGTTGTGTGATGCTATATACTTGTTGGAACTCGTAACATCTGTATTCGTAGTATTATCGAATACCTGAGTCCATAGGATAGTTGTATTTGCAGAAGAGCTACCATGGCACCCACTTTCTGCACAAGTTAATCCTCCTGAACCAGGTCCCCCTGTTCTGTTCAAGTTGTTGGGTGAAAGACCGGGCCCACTTGCATATCCTGTTAAAGTCAGGTAAGTTATCCCAGTGGCAAAAAAGAGTAAAAGTGTTTTCTTCATATAGTTTTGATTAAGATGATTAAAATGATACTGAAACTATTTACCTTTTATCTTTGCAGCCCTTATGGGACAAAAGAAACTCGTCCGCTTTCGAGCTATAGAAACTTTCTCTAATGTACTTCAAAATCCTGAAAATGCAAATGGCCGATGGCATGAGTACTTTCAGAACAATAACCCCATAACGCTGGAGCTAGCGTGTGGCAAAGGAGAGTACAGTGTGAACCTTGGCCGGCAGCACAAGGATCGCAACTTCATAGGAGTAGATATAAAAGGCAACAGGATATATATAGGTGCAAAGACCGCGCTGGCAGAAGAACTGAAGAATGTTGCCTTTATGAGAGCCCAGATAGGCCAGATCACCCGATACTTTGACCCAGGTGAGGTTACTGACCTCTGGATCATCTTTCCGGACCCCTTCCTGAGGGAGGGCAAGGCAAAGAATCGCCTGACCCACCCTCGCTTCCTGAGCTTGTATCAACAGATACTAAAACCAGGGGCCAAGATTCACCTAAAGACAGATTCTAAAGAACTTTATGACTTTACCCTTGAAACCATAACGGAGCAAGAGTGTACCACACACGAGAACATTGCTGATATATATGGACAGGGGAAAGCGACGGGAGCGTTGGGTATACAGACCTTCTATGAGAAGATGCACCTGGCGGAGGGACGGACAATCTACTATGTATCGTTTTCATTACCAAGACATCCGATAAAGGTGCCGGAGAAAAAGAAAAAGTCAGAAGAATAGCAATGTTTGCGGAAGAAAACAGGCAGGAGGGGGAAGAGCCGGATTTTGATATCTTGCCAGATGGCCGGTATGTGATGAGTGCGGGGTATCTGAGACGAAGGGGATACTGCTGCGGAAATGGCTGTATGAACTGCCCGTATGAATATGAAAATGTGCCTGAGCCAAGGAGAAGCAACCTACTAGAACAGCGAAGAAACCATGGCAAAGACTAAGGATGACGGCGAAAACATCTACGACCTGATATATGAGATCGTAAGGCATGTGCCTAAGGGGCGAGTGACAACCTATGGAGCCGTGGCAGCTGCAACAGGAGCAAAGTCGGGCGCGCGCCTGGTGGGGTATGCGATGAACGGCTGTCACACCGTGAAGCCGAAAGTACCTGCACACAGAGTGGTAAACAGAAAGGGCCTCCTGACAGGGAAGCACCACTTCGGGAGCCCTACAATGATGCAGGAGCTACTGGAAAAAGAAGGAATAAAAGTAAAGGATGACCAGGTGGTAGACTTTGAAAAGCTATTCTGGGATCCTTTACTTGAACTAAATATCTGATAAACAATCTATTGATGTTAAGGCATGATGCTGGAAATGAAGCTGAAGTTCATTGCCATAAGCTGGTGCCTTTTAGCTCTCTCCTCAGGAGATACGTATAGTGGACTCTCCGGATTGAACTCCTGTGCATTTGCAGCATACTCATACTTTACAGGAAGGTTATTAGAAGCTACCGTAGAAGGATCAATGCTTCCTTGCTGCTGAAGCCCCTCAGGGAGGCGGTCTATCTTGCCATTAACCCATGCAGAACTGGCTATGTAGTTCTTCTGTGGTGCATATATGAACAAGCATGTGCCACCCTGAATGTAATTGATCACTTTGCCTATAGCATTCTTAGCTACTGCCGGGCAGCCCCAACTTCTACCAAGACGGTTCTGACTAGCAATAAACTGAGGGCTCACATAATCAGCGCCATGTATCACCACTGCACGCTCGTAGGCTGCAGAGTTGAACCCTTTATCCATGCCATGCAAGCGCATTGAGTTGCCGTGCTTGCCAACATAAGTTTCACCAGTAACATAAAAGCCGAGGCTGCTCTGGTGAGAGTTCTCCGTATTAGAGAACGCAGTAGCGAACTCACCGCCACTACCCTGGCCATGGGCTACGTAATCGTTAAAGAGCACTTTCTTGGCATCCAGATCAATGATCCAAAGACGCTGCTCTTTAGACGACAGTGAGAAATCGGCAACAGTAAGGATTGGCTTATTGGCGTTTAGCTTGCCTGCATTAGAAAGATTCAGGTAACCTTTGTATGCAGTTGCAAAGGCGTCGAAAGACATCTTCTTATTACCTGTGAAATCTATCTGGTTGTAGACAGAAGAGATGAAATTGTCAACATTGAACGGAGCGTTAGCTACGGATGAGGTTGATGGGTTTGCGGAGGGTTCTTTGGCGGTAACGATCATTATAGACAGGGCTACAAGAGATACTACCGAACAGCACATGATCAGTTTCTTCATACTCAAAAAAGGGAGTTATCTGTTTGTAATGGAATGATATAAAGGTACTAAAAACAGGGGCGGAAAACAAACATTTTGGGCATTATAATCCCCGTTTAACGCAGGTTTAACGGCATTCTACAGTGTATCACAAAGTGTTTAACATTTAAAGCAATTCTCTGCGTAACTATGATAGTATCATATTGAATTCTAATACCGTAGCGCACCTGTTACACGTATATTTTTAGTAGCTTTGGCCGTCTTTTTTAAACAGAGGAACTTAACTTATGAAAGAAGTATATATCGTTTCCGCCGTCCGCACTCCGATGGGAAGCTGGGGCGGATCACTGAAGGATCTTAGCGCTACCAAGCTGGGATCAATTGCTATAAAAGGTGCTGTAGAAAGAGCTGGCCTTAAACCTGAAGATGTAAATGAAGTATTGATGGGCTGCGTGTTACAAGCTAACCTAGGCCAGGCACCTGCCCGCCAGGCAGCACGTTTTGCTGGTCTCCCGGATAACATTCCTTGTACCACCGTGAACAAAGTGTGTGCTTCAGGAATGAAATCGATAATGCTGGGAGCTCAGTCGATAATGCTGGGGGACAACGACGTGGTAGTAGCTGGTGGCATGGAGAGCATGAGCAATGTACCCTTTTACAGCGACAGCCTTCGCTGGGGCAATAAATATGGTAATTCTACACTGATAGACGGACTTGCTAAAGACGGCCTTACCGATGTGTACAACAATTACGCCATGGGCAACGCTGCTGAGCTATGCGCCACCGAGTGCAACATCAGCCGTGAGGATCAGGATGCTTTTGCTATCGAGAGCTATAAGCGCAGTCAGGCTGCCCAGACAGCAGGCCTCTTTGACAATGAAATAGTACCAGTAGAAGTGCCACAGCGTAAAGGTGACCCTATAGTTTTCAGTAAGGACGAGGAAATGTGGAATGTGAAGTTTGATAAGATAGCAGGACTGAAGTCGGCGTTTGTGAAAGATGGCTCTGTAACTGCAGCTAATGCTTCTACCATGAACGACGGTGCAGCCGCCCTCGTGTTGATGAGCAAGGAGAAAGCTGAGGCTTTAGGTATTAAACCTCTTGCTAAGATAAAGAGCTATGCTGATGCAGAGCAGGCGCCTGAATGGTTTACCACTACCCCATCGGTAGCTGTTCCTAAAGCTGCTGCTAAGGCAGGGATTGTACTGGAAGAGATCGATTACTTTGAGCTCAACGAGGCGTTTAGCGTGGTGGGCCTGGCAAACATCCGTAAGATGGGATTGAAGCCTGAGCAAGTGAATGTGAATGGAGGGGCCGTATCTATGGGTCATCCGCTGGGAGCAAGTGGTGCTCGCATAATAGTGACCCTTATCAATGTGTTGCAACAGAAGGGCGGCAAGTATGGTGCTGCAGGTATTTGTAATGGCGGGGGCGGTGCGAGTGCGATGGTGATTGAGAGGATGTAACCTATTTGTATTATGAATTATGAATTATGAATTGTGAATTATGAATTGTGAATTATGAATTGTGAATTGTAATTCAGGCGAATAGTATGGAGGTGCTTTGAGCACCTCTTTTTTTTTGCACGCACGCTGCGTGCCTCGCTTGTTTGGATCGTTTCACTCTTTCAGTTTTCCTTTGGGACATTAAAAGGTCCGCGAGATTAAAATAACATTATATAACATGGCGTTGCAGGATTATCTTTTAAATTAGCCGCTTCTCAATAAATAAAGATATTCTGCAAGCCTTAGTTTTTTACATAACGTTGCCGTTTATTTACCTGCTGTCTATACTTCCGTTTGGTGTGTTAAGTATCTTATCTGACGGGGTGTTCTTTGTGATGTATCGTGTCTTTGGATATAGGAGGCAAGTAGTAGAAACCAACCTCAGAAATTCGTTTCCGGAGAAAGGCGATGCGGAAATCGAGCAAATCAGCAAGGAGTTCTTTCGCCACCTGTGTGACCTGATGCTGGAGACGTTTAAGATACTCACGATTACGCCGGCTTCAATGAAACGGCACTGCAGGTTTACTCCAGAAGCTAAGAAACTTTTTGATTCACTTGCTGCGCAAGACCAGAGCATCATAATGGTAATGGGACATCAGGGCAACTGGGAATGGGCAGGACATCCGTATAGTCTTTTGTGCCAGCACAAACTACTGGTGATTTATCATCCACTTAGCAACAAATACTTTGACAGGCTGATGCTAAAGATGAGGACACGGTTTGGTACGAAGATGATACCCATGCGAGATACTTTCCGCGAGATGGTGAAACATAAGTCTGAGCTGACAAACACTGTATTCATCGGAGACCAGACGCCTGCCCCACAGAACGCATACTGGACGACATTCCTGAACCAGGACACACCTGTGTTCAAGGGGACAGAGACTATTGCAAAGAAGGTGAACTACCCGGTAGTGTATGCCCAGATAAGAAAATACAAGCGCTGGCATTACGAAATGTATGCGGAGGTATTAGTTGAGGAGCCCAGGAATACAGGTGAAGGTGAAATAACCAAGCTTTTTACCAAACGACTGGAAAAAGACATAATAGATCAGCCGGAGACCTGGCTATGGTCGCACAGGAGATGGAAGCATAAGAGGGCTTTAGTTATGGATTGTGAATTATGAATTATGAATTATGAATTATGAATTATGATTTATGAATTATGAATTATGAATTGTGAATTATGAATTGTGAGTTGTGAATGATGAGACCCTTTTATTACAACTTACGCTTGTGTGGTGGGATCTAAGTGGGTGCTTGGACTAGGACGCTTAACCAAGCGACGCTCTAGCGGTTTAAAATGCGGGTGTGGTTCTTTTCTTTCGGGATTTTTCAAGGAAAGCTTCGAACTCTGCGAGTGTGTAGCTACTTAAATTGTTCTTTGCTGTGAGCCCGCCTTTCTGGGCATTCATTACTCCATAGTAGATATCGCCATACGAGAATACAGAATGTGCGTCCGGATCTATGGAGAGCAGTACGCCTTTTTCCATTGCGTATTCAATCCACCGCCAGTCCATGTCCAGCCGTTTGGGATGAGCGTTTATCTCGATGACAACATTGTGTTCAGCGCAGGAATCGATTACGCGTTTATGATCGATAGGGTATCCTTCCCTGGAAAGAAGAAGACGACCTGTAGGGTGACCAAGGATGGTGGTGAAAGGATTCATAATTGCAGCCATGATGCGGTCCATTGCCTTCTCCAGCGTCATCTTCAGGTTGCTATGAACTGATGCAATAACGAGGTCCATTGTACCAAGTACTTTTTCGTTGTAGTCCAGCCTGCCGTCGCCGAGTATATCCGCTTCTATGCTTTTGAATATCTTGAACGGCGCCAACTTATCGTTAAGTGCGTCAATCTCCTGATGTTGAGCGGCTATTTGTTCCGGTGATAGCCCCTGTGCATAGTATGCGGCCTGAGAGTGGTCGCTAATTACCAGATATTCATAACCCTGGTATTTGGCAGCCTTAGCCATAGTTTCGATGCTATCGTTACCATCGCTCCAGGTGGAATGGGAATGGATGATCCCCCTGATGTCTTTTAGCTGAATTAACTCATTGAGATCGCCATCGGCGGCATGCTCCAGGATAACTTTCGTTTCGCGCAATGCAGGTGCGATGTAAGCCAGTTCATTGTCTCTAAAGATTGACTCCTCGTCGTCCGGTGCCGGTGGCAAATAATACCTTTTCTCAAAGAACCCCTCCATAAACTCAGAGCTACCGGTGGTGGTAAAAAGCGTATGGAAAAAAGTGTCATTCTCGGTCAGATAAAACTTATTGACAGGCTGTCCGGGTATCCGAACGGATAGCATATTATTTGGCTCCTCTTCGATGACAGTATCGGGGATGGGTTCGAACTGAGCGATAAGCTGCTCTTTGCCCATGTCCGTAACTATTTCTACAAATTCAACGACTTCATTCTGCCTGCGGATGGCACCGGTAAGCGAGAACCTGTGTTCAGGAAAGGCTTTAGTCAATTTGCCAACAAGGTCAAATCCTGCCATCTCCACTTCAGCCCATAAATGAAACCCCTGGCTGGTTTTGTAGAATTTAATGCTTTCCAGAACAGTAGCCTGAGTTTTAGCTCCAAAACCTTTAATCCCAGCCAGCCTATTCTCATTGCAAGCATACTCCAGCTCACCCAGAGTCTCTATGCCCATTTCTTTCCAGATAATCGCGATCTTCTTTGGTCCGATACCTTTGATATGCAGCATCTCGAGAATGCCGGGAGGAGTTATGGCAAAGATTTTCTCCAAAGCATCGAACTTTCCTGTGGACTGAATTTCACGTATTTTCTTCCCCAGGCTCTCACCTATGCCCTTCTGAGTGTATAACTCAGCATCGTCCATTTCGTCTATCTCCTTCATCAGCTTCTCTATATTGAAAGCAGCGATACTGTATGACTTAGATTTGAAAGAGTTTTCTCCGTGAATGTCCATCAGTTTGGAAAGGAGGGAGAAATGGTCGGCAATTTCGTAGTTTGTCATGAGGAAGCAAGCTGAGGAATCTTCAGCGAAGTTAATTACTACTTGAAAGCAAAAGGCAAATATTGGCTAAGCCATTTGTGTACTTCCTACCCTATCCGCAACCCACTGAAGCACCTTCTCCAGTTGTTCTTCCCTGGTATAGTTGCTGTTATCCAGAACTATAGCATCATCTGCCTGTCTTAGCGGACTCTCTTCTCTATTGCTATCGATGTAATCCCTGAGTTCGAGGTTGTGCATAACCTCCTCTATGGTGATATCGGGATTGGTAGCATAATATTCTTCGAACCTTCTCTTCACCCGAATTTCCGGATCGGCTGTCATAAATATCTTTAGCTCCGCATCAGGGAAGACGACCGTACCGATGTCCCTACCATCCATCACAATACCCCTCTTTTTACTCATCTTTTGCTGCTGTGCTACTGCGAATGCGCGCACCTCTTTAATAGCAGCGATTTCACTTACCTTTTCTGCCACAATTATGTCCCGAATGAAACGCTCAACATTTTCGTCGTTCAGATGTATCTCCGAGCGCCCATGGGCTGCATTATATTCAAAGGAAAGGTGAATGTCCTTCAGGGCTTCCAGAACCCTTTCCCTGCTGCTCCAGTTGACCTGATGGCGAAGAAAATAAAGCGTAATGGCTCTGTACATTGCCCCGCTATCAATATAGTTGTACCCGATCCGGGATGCAAGCTGCTTCGCAAGTGTACTCTTGCCGCACGATGAATATCCGTCTATTGCGATTATGATCTTTTGCGTTGCCATCGAAACAAAGTTCAGTAAAGCGTACAAGAAATAAAAGAGCTGATGTGTTATAAAAAAGCTGTAAATTAATGTCACCCGCCTATTAGGAAGATTTTCTTCCGCAAATAACTCGCCTTCGTTACGGCACAGTCTTAGTGCAGATTACTAAAACACTTACTGCTATGGACAACAATAAAAACCAAGAAAAGGATCGAGGATCGGACCATGAACCATTAGGCAAAAGAAGCACAACAGGCTCGACCAGCACTAATCCGGACAAACAGCGGATGCAGACCACATTCGGAAATCAGCTGGACCAAAATGACGAAGAAAGAAGTGAAGGCGGGAAAGCGCATGAAAACATGTCTAATGCAGAAACCCGCATGGGAGATAAAGAGGAGAAGGATGAAGACCTATTTGATCAAGGATCTGTGAGGTCGGCTGCTTTTACGGAGGACAAGCCAAACGGAAAAGGGCCTGAAACAACTAACCAGTAAAAACGGCATCCTATGGAAGATGACAAAGTGAAACAAAATTCCGGAGCACATCAGGGAAACATTCATCACGACAGCGACGAGGGAAGAAACAATGAAGGGAAACCAGGCAGCACACTGGAAAAAACAAGCGACAGGCACAGCTCCGTTGCCACAAACGATGATGGTGAGAAGACAAATGACGCGGAAACTCCATCACACGGCGGGAAACAGGAACCAGACACTGAAGGGATACCCTAGGAATGTGGGGATGCTGGTAGAAAAATACCCATTGAAAGTGTGAATTTGGGGCAATATCGAAACGGTGAAAGACCGGACACATAATATTTAGAGGATGTTACAACTAAGCATTTGATGAGGCTAATCTGGCATACTCTTGTTGGTTCGTTGAACATGTAACTATCCGTAATAAAAATAACCACTATGGCAGAAAGCAACTACAACCAAACAGATAATTCCGAGCACAAGTCGAGAACATCCAAAAGGGGATTCGCTTCTATGGATCCTCAAAAACAGCGAGAAATAGCGAGTAAAGGAGGAAAAGCAGCCCACCGACAAGGTGTCGCCCATGAATGGACAACAGAAGAGGCACGAATGGCTGGCAGGAAAGGAGGTGAAGCAGTGAGCAAAAATAAATCTCACATGTCCGAAATTGGTCGAAGAGGCGGCGAATCTTCACATTCGCCCGCTCGACCAGAAGAAGGAGCATCGGAATAAGCTTTACGAGATACGGGAGAACTGTGCTGCCTATTACAAGGGTACCAGATTGTTTCAGGCACGATATTGAGGCAGCGTGAGTATACATGCTTAATTTGTAAACACCTTTATTATGGCAGACGACGATCGCAACCAGGAAGAAATGCGCACTAACCGACGTGAGTCGGAACAAGGTAACAACGACTTGCAACAGCAGTCCAGAAAAGACGCCACAGGTAAGAGGTCCGGCCACAAGGATCAAACAACATCTGGAAACAAGGGTGGCGGCCAAATGACAGGCCTGGGTAACAATGGAATCTCGGAAGATGATGAAGACCTGGGAGGTCGTGCAGGCCAATCCGGTAGTCAGGCTGGTTCTACTCCAAGATCGGGCAACAGCGGGCAGTGATAGTGGCAACCGGTGAGCGTACTTCAACTAATAAAAAAGGAGCTTCCATATATGAAGCTCCTTTTTTATTAGTTCGGGTAAATTAAAACCCGGGCTACCGGGTTTGATTATTAAAAAACTTGAAAAAGGCTGGTGATAATTGTCACTACCACTAATACACTTCCTGCTATTCCGAGCCAGTAGTCTTTACTGTGCTCCTGACGGGCATCATAGTTCGATCTCATACACATTTTCTTTTGAGGGTTAATAATACTCGGTGAACCGCAAATCGCTGCTCACAGAAATTAATTTACAACAAATAATTCAGATAAACAAATTAAATAAGTAAAAACGTCGACATAAGCGGCAGCGATCCACAATTGAGCAGATGATTCCGCGATGGCTTCGCGCACCTTAAGGGGACGGTTGGTTGCCTTTATCCTTACTCCTGGACTGGAATCCAATAAATAGTGCAACAAGAATTACGACGGCGACTAAAGCTAAAAGAGGTACTAGCATTCTTCTGATTTTTGTGGTGTAGTGGTCGTTTCAGATAAACTACTAAAAATTGATGCCGCTGGCTGGGTTTGGGCTGTACACAGAGGAAAATAGCTATATTGAGACTTTAATTAAGGAGATCTACAATGAGAATTATTCCCGGTGCTTTGGCGGTTTTACTACTATTCAGTTGCAAGAAAGGCTCCAATGATAACAATGGACCACTGAATCCCATATACGGAGACACACTGAAGTTTGAAGTCGTAGGACTAGTGGAACAAACAATGCTTCAGACTGATACCGTAGAGGTGCCTGTGGAGGTAAGATATCTGGAAGGGAACAAAGACCAAGTAACCCTTGCTGTAGCTGGTTTGCCATTTACAATGACCGCAGGGTTTTACCCACAGCTGGACACCCCTACTTTTTCCTCCGTAATACGGTTCGTAGCAAACAATGCTGACACCGGTCTGTATAATATCAAAGTTACCGCTGCCGGGCACAGATATGCAAGAGACTATAATTTGCCTATCAGAGTTCTACCCTATCCTGTGAATCCCGCATTGTCACTGGTTGGAAGCTATACGGAAGCCGGACCCTGTACAGTATCAGGGACTCTCAGCCACAACCTATCTATTTCTGTAGTCGATCCGTACTTTAACAAGATAAACATCAGGGGGTTATGGAACGGCAGCAGTACGGTAAACATTGTTGCCGACATAGATCCTACCAGCAACACCATCGTTATCCCTTCTCAGGTGAGCAACGGTACAACATTTACGGGCTCCGGCAGCTATTCAGGCAACCAGATCAGTATCAACTACACGGCTACGAGCGGAATCTTTACTGAGCAATGCAATACAGTGATGACAAAGCTCTAGTGTAACTCTAAGAGCAGCTTTTCTATTATATTATAGTTTATTACTTTGGGAGGAAATCTCCAAGTATATGATAGAACTGAACTTTGTTTATGTCGCACTAACCGCCATCATTCCAATAATCACCGGCTTCATCTGGTACAATAAGGCGATATTCGGCGGGGCCTGGATGCGTGCTGCAGGCGTGTCAGACGAAACGTTGAAGAATGGCAACATGCCGCTTATTATGCTCCTATCATTGGTGTTAAGTGTGCTTATTGCTATGTCTTTGATGTCCGTTACTATCCATCAGCTCAGCATGTTCTCAGTATTTGGGAACGATCCTACTCTTAAGGACCCTCAATCAGCAAATAGTCTGTACATAGCAGATTTTATGGAGAAGTACGGCAACAACTTCCGCACTTTTCGGCATGGTTTACTGCACGGTTCGCTCTGTGGGTTGTTTCTTGTTATGCCTATCCTGGCTATTACTGCTGTGTTCGAACGTAAGGGATTTAAATACATTGCAATTAACTCGGGCTACTGGATAATAACTCTTGGGCTAATGGGAGGATTTATTTGCGCATTCGCCTAATCATGCCGGAAAATAGAAATACATATGCCCTGGCCAGAAGCCAGGGCATATGTATGTTATAACCATCGTAAATCCTTAAACCGCCACTACCGTTCGCTTACCAGGGTTGATGTCTTTGGTTCACCATCAAATGAATCATCACTGATCCTATTGGATGCTCCCGCAAAGATCAAAGCAGCAACAAATAAACACCATGCAACTATTCTCATAAGCCAATCTATTTACTTCAGATATGCAATAAAAAAGAACATGCCAGAGAACAATCCTGATGGTACAATGCGCTACAAAATTGTTTTTATCTTCGACCTATGGAAGGAACTGCGACACTGGGGGTGGGCTCACGAGTTGAACATCCTCATTTTGGAAGAGGAGTAGTTGTAGAATCAGCTACTGAATTCTACCTGATCTGGTTTAAATCTCAGAATGCTGCAAAATCCGTCACGAGAGATTACGAAGGTTTGCGGGTAATAGAAAGCCGAACATCGGAACACGAAAATGGATCATTGACACTTGCAGAGATAGAAGAAGCACTGGAAAATATATTAGACAGACGTTTGAATGAGTTTCAGCTTGTCCCGATGTCTAATAAATGGAACAATGGAACACTCATACTAAAACCTGGCACGGATGATCTGCAGCCAAAAGAATTACCACTGGAAACATTCTTCCATAAGATCGTTATGGTTCGTGATCGTCTGCGGCTGATTGAACAGAAAATAAATGCTAATAAAAAGCTGACAGACGAGGATAAGGTGGAGCTACAACAGTATGTTACTGCAGTCTATGGATCCCTTACTACTTTCAATGTCCTGTTTAAGGAAAGCCACCATCAGTTCAAGGGAAGTGGAGGAAAAGAATGAAAGCGCACGTTAAGCGCGCTTCCCACTATCCTAATGAACGAAGCCATTCGACAACTTCGTCGCGCGTCTTACCCATTTTCTGTTGCAGTCTTCCAAAAAGCTCGTCTTCCTTTCCTTCCTCGTATTGAAGATCATCATCAGTAAGATCTCCATTCGCCTGTTTGATCTTACCTTTCCATTCATTCCATTTACCTTTAATTTCTAACCTGTCCATAGCTTTATCTTTTTATATTGATGAGGTAAAAGTCATGCCATCCCCGGGGGGTGACTTGCAATAAAAAAGCTCTGTATACCACAGAGCCTTCCTCTTCTTTGAATTTAGTTTTATGCCCTGAAGAATGCATAATTGAGCTCCTCTCTGGGCTTTATCTGGTGGTGTGCCTCCTGTTGTGCCTTACCGAGGTTATATGCTTTTATTAAAGCCCTTTCCAATTCTGAATACATACCATGTCCTTCACCAGGACTCGCCAGCTTTGAGAATGTCTTCTCCACCAATTCCTTCAATGTTTCCTGATCCATAACCATTCCCATTTTTAGATCATACATAAGGTAAAAGACCGTACCACAGGTAAGTGTTTTCTTAAAGCCTAAGTCTTCAGCATTTTATATTCTTCAGCTTGTTCATTGCCTTCGCCTCCTGGCACCCCATTCCTTAGATCTGTTGATAGTTTTATACAAATACCAAAGACGAAAAAGGCAGCACTCACGCGCTGCCTTTTTCTACCCCTCATCAGCATCAGACGGATGCATTGTAGGGTCATCGCTTTGCTCGGTATACTGACCTTCCCGATGTGAGCCATGCTTATGTTCGGGATTACCCTTGTATTTTGCTCCCTCAGGTCTTTGCTCCTCACCTGTAGGACTAGCCCCGGCTGCTTGTTGTGCCTGCTGATGCTCAGAACGACTTACATCGATGTTCTTGTTTTCGTCGCCATTTCCAGTGTTCTTTTCCATAACTGTTTTACTACCTGGTGTCAGCAATACTATGCCAAATAAAAAAGGCCTACGTTATGTAAGCCTTTTATCTGTTCCACTATTATTGTACGCTATCTCATAGGTTCGGTAGTTCCTGTTCCACCCATGCCGGTGTCGGTGCCCATGTCTGTGCCCGTACCACTACCCATTCCTAATGTGTCCGTACCCATACCAGGGCTCATGTCGGTACCAGTGCCACCTGCGCCTGTGCTCATATCCGTTGTACCTGTCATGCTAGTGTCCGTCATTGTCGTATCTGTTTCGCTGGTGTTACTGTCTCCGCACGAGGCTATAAAAAATCCAAGGGAGAGTGTTACCAATGCCATTCTTATCGCTTTCATAATTCTATTTTTTGGTTTGTAATTGTACTTGTTTATATCAAAAATCGATGCCGGTAACCCATGATCTGTCTGTTTTTTTCAAACATTTGTTTTTTTAAAGTACCACCCGTTGGAGATCAAACACTTCCACAGTCCAGGTCATTAACGGAATATGTGCCTGCCGCAAACTATCGGTTCTCCCCGCATGCCTTCGGAAAGAACAAAGCCTGTGAATGTGTTCCACTGCGGGGCAAAAATATTCCCTGAGAAAAGGGCGGAATTAGTCTGCAGTCTTATCCTGATCACTTCCTGTGTCGCCCTGAACATCAGAGATGTCTTCACCAGAATACTTACCAGCGTCGCCTGTGGCAGCGCTGAAAGATGAAGTGACACCGTCCTTCTTTTGGGAGGTATCCGGAACATCTGTACCGCTTTGCGAAGCACTAGCCTCAGAGTGGTTATCATCGTGATGTTTACTTTCCAGCATCCTTGCAGTTTTGTGTTAGTTGTAAAGGCTGAAATATTGTGCCATTCACACCGAGAATTATATTTTCTTTAACCAGGTACTGTTTTCCCAAGGCTGTGTGAATAATGTACATTTGACACATTAACGATAACACACATGCGCACCAATCACGAAATCGACTATCACATCTACGGCGAAGAGATGCAGTATGTAGAGGTGGAACTAGACCCGCAGGAGACAGCAATAGCTGAAGCCGGGAGCTTTATGATGATGGAAGAAGGCATTCAGATGGAGACATTGTTTGGCGATGGCAGCAACTCCCAGGGTGGTATTTTGGGAAAGCTTTTGAATGCAGGTAAGCGACTGCTGGTAGGGGAAAGCCTGTTTATGACTGCATACACCAACATTTCACCTGGCAAGAAGAAGGTTTCGTTTGCCTCCCCATATCCTGGTAAAATAATACCGCTTGATCTTTCCAGACTTGGCGGAAAGATTGTGTGTCAAAAGGACGCATTTCTATGTGCGGCAAAGGGCGTTTCCATAGGGATAGAATTTCAGAGGAAACTAGGGACGGGACTGTTTGGCGGAGAAGGCTTTATTATGGAGAAAGTGGAAGGTGACGGGATGGCTTTCGTTCACGCTGGCGGTCATGTTCTCAGCAGGGAGCTGCAACCTGGTGAACTGCTGAAGGTAGACACGGGGTGCATAGTTGCATTTACACAAAATGTGGACTACGATATTCAGTTTGTAGGAGGAATTAAAAATACTCTGTTTGGTGGTGAAGGGGTATTCTTTGCTACCCTCCGCGGCCCGGGAACGGTGTGGATACAAACACTGCCAATCAGCAGGCTGGCAGGCCGTATACTAGCATACGGTACTGTAAAAGAAGAAGGCAGCCTGCTGGGAGGCCTGGGTAATATAATGGATGGTGACGGGTGGAGGTAAGCACGGTTGAACACTACCACACTGAATGAAAAGCTGCTCCAACCGGGCAGCTTTTTTGGTTTGTCGGGCATATGTTTTGCATAAGGAGATAATAACTACATTTATCCCGGTGTAAATCACACGTATATGAAGGAACTGCCGCTGACGGTAAAAAGATCTATTGAACTAGTTGGTCTGGTAATACTCGCATACGTCGTAAGTACCGGCAGGGAAATAGTAACGCCGTTACTAATGGCATTTTTTCTTGCGATCCTTCTGCTGCCGATCTACCGGTTCCTTCGCAAATACAAACTGCCGAACGCACTTGCTATACTACTTTCCATAATAACGGCAGCGGCTGTTCTCGCCGGGGTAATCTGGTTCTTTTCCATGCAGGTAGCTAGTTTGCTCTCGGACATACCTGAGATAAGGAAGAACCTTAACAGTCATTGGCATACACTGAGCGACTGGATCAATTCTAAAACCAACTTCAGCTCACAACAACAGATAGACTGGCTGCGACAGCAAAGCAATGGTCTGCTGGATAATACAGGTACCTACCTTAGCGGAGCTGCGCTTTCGCTTACCGGCGTTTTCATATTCGTGGGATTACTACCTATCTACACCTTTCTGATCCTGTACTATAAGAACCTTCTACTTCGGTTCATCTTCTTATGGTTTTCGCCTGACAAGCATGAAACAGTAATGACCTCTTTGAACGAGGCTGAAGTGATCATCAAGAGTTACCTGGTGGGGCTAATGATACAGATAACCTACATTACCATATTGCTAGGAGGGATCCTTATGATTATTGGTATAAAGCATGCCTTACTAATCGGGATCATCTTTGCTATACTTAACCTGATACCGTACGTGGGGGCTCTGATTGGGAATATAATAGGGGTGCTGCTAACACTGACCTCGAGTCAGGAGCTCTGGCCAATCGTTACGGTATTGATAGTGATTGCCGTGGTTCAGTTTCTGGACAACAACATTCTGATGCCGAGGATAGTAGGATCGAAGGTGAGACTGAATGCGCTGGTGAGTATACTAGGTGTGGTGATTGGTGGTACCATTGCCGGAGTGGCAGGTATGTTCCTATCGCTGCCGGTGATGGCTATACTGAAGATCATCTTTGACAACTCTGTCAATTTCAGACAATGGGGGATACTGCTGGGTGATGAAAAGCCTAAGAAGAGTCCAATGACCGTTACGCTACTAAGGAGTAGAAAAAAAGAGGATGAGCCATAACGGCTATCCCCTGCTGATATCAATGCATGAACTCAGATGATGTCGCGTTCAGGTTCTTCGTTGTCAGTCTCCTGAGTACCGGGATAATCTTCCTGCGCGTTGCTTTCCTTTTCATTTACGTGGGCTCCCTGACCGTGGGGTATATCATCACGCGCTTCGCTGAGCTTGCCCCGCTCGTTGTCATAATTTGAGCCTTTTCCCTTTTGGTCGCCCTGGTGGTAAGAATCCCCTGCAAGGTAAGATGACCCCTGCCCATGATTAGAGCCCCCCTGAGTTGTAGAACCCGGTGCATAGGATGCTCTACCCTGCTGGCCGGTTTGCGAAGCCTTCTCGGTATCGTTGTAGTCTTCGTTGCCGGCGTCCCGCTTCTGGTCCATACCGGGCTGATTATCTTCCATTTTCTTTTTGTCTGCCATAGTATTCGGTTTAATGGTTACTTGTACTTAGGGAGTTCCTAAAGTATCTCTGTCCAGGTCATCGTCATGCTGCTCAGGCTTCATGAGATCTTCGCCTTCCTTATCATAGCGCTTATTGCTGCCGGTAGCATGATCATGTTTATCGCTTGTGGTGAGCCTTGCGCCAACAGCGTCTTGTCCTGAGGCCTGGCCGGTGCCGACAGATCCACCACCGGCTGGTGCTGTATTACCTTCATAGGAAATATTTGTTCCAGTATTACTGAGTGTATCTGTATGGCGGTTAGACCTTGCAGCGTTAGTAGCGCCGCCTATTATGGCGTCCAGATTAGCGGCGTTTGCTGCACCTTCTTCACCGCTCATTTTGTCTTCGCCACCTGGCTTCTTCTTCTTATTGTCTTCCATAGTGTTGTATTTACAACTAAGAAACCTAAAAGTTGTGCCACAAAATGTCCCGGAAATAGCTTATCTTAGTAACCCCATCTAAGTGCTCTAAGAAATTCACTTCCAACACCCTACCTTATAGAGACCTTATAGAGACCTTATAGAGACCTTATAGAGACCTTACAGAGACCTTTAGCCTGTCTACATCCGATAATAAGCCTATTTCCACTCATTAGACATGTATAAGTCCGCTATTGGAGACTTGTTCCCGAACCGGTGATATTGTGTTCAACAGTTTACTGAATAGCTGTAAGATGCGTCATGACCAATACAGGTGATGCTGGCTGCGGCTATTTACGATTGGTGAAGCGGTCGTCGGTGAGGGAGTGGAGGAAGGACTCGAGGTCCTGCTTCTCCTGTTCGGTGAGGTTGAGGGGGTCTCGGAGGACGGTATCACGGTTCATGCCCGTGGGGAGGGAGGAGTGCGGATTATTGTAATAATCTATCACCTGACGGAGTGTCTGAAAGCTACCGTCGTGCATGTAAGGGGCTGTCATAGCCACATTGCGGAGGCCGGGCACCTTGAACTTACCGAGATCGGCGGGATCGCGGGTGACTAAATACCTGCCGGAGTCGTTGTGTTCCATACCATTAAATAAGCCGATGCTGCGGAACTCGTCGGCAGTGAAATCCGGAGTGAAGTGACACTCAAAGCATTTACCCTTTACACGGAATACCTGCCTACCTCTTTCCTGCTGAGGAGTTAAACCATCTGGCACGTCATTCAGCCAGCGATCATTGGGAGTATTGCCGGTTTCCAGCGTTTTCTGGAAGGCAGCGAGGGCAGCACCGAGATTGCTACTGGTTGGCAACTGGTTGAATACTTGTTGGAAAAGGGTTGCGTACTTGTTGCTAAGGGTAAGCCGTTTTACTGCTGAATCTACTGGCAGGTTCATTTCATTCACATCCTGTATTGGGAAGAGCGCCTGTTCTTCAAGAGTGGCTGCGCGGCCGTCCCAGAAGAAGGCTTCACGGGAGGCCATATTCATGACAGAGGGAGTGTTGCGGAAGCCTTTACGACCATGGACGCCGGTACTAAACGCAACTGTATCAGCAAAGGCAAACTCAGGCTTGTGGCAGGAGGCGCAACTGATGGTGAGGTTCTCTGACAGTATGGGATCAGAGAAGAGCATTTCGCCTAATTGCTCCTTAGTTATCTTCTCAGGCTCATTGGTAAACGAGCTTACGGCTATTAACAAGACGAAGATTCCCAGCAGAGTAAGCCCTTTTTTCACGGGTGCAAAAATACAGTAATCTGTGGAATGGCGGGGAGTGAAGTACCATTGCGCTCGGGTTATTACTCTTCTTTAAATACCTTTGCGGCGATTAATAAAATTCTTACACACATGGACTTCCGTATAGAGAAAGACACGATGGGCGAGGTGAAGGTGCCCGTTAATGCGTATTATGGCGCACAGACACAACGCTCCATAGACAACTTCAAGATAGCCCAGGACATCAACAAGATGCCTAAGGAGATAATAAAGGCTTTTGCTTACCTGAAGAAAGCAGCGGCGATGACCAACGCAGAGTTGGGGGTGCTGCCAGAGGAGAAGAGCAAACTGATAGGCCAAGTGTGTGATGAGATACTGGACGGCAAGTTGGATAATGAATTTCCGCTGGTGGTGTGGCAAACAGGATCGGGTACGCAGAGCAACATGAACGTGAATGAAGTGGTGGCCTACAGGGCACATGTGATAAATGGCGGGCAACTGAGTGATAAGGAGAAGTTCGTGCATCCGAACGATGACGTAAACAAATCGCAGTCATCGAACGACACCTTCCCTACTGCAATGCACATAGCCGCGTATAAGATGCTGGTGGACGTGACGATACCGGGCATAAAGAAACTGAGAGATACGCTGGCGCAGAAGTCGAAAGAATTTATGGGTGTGGTGAAGATCGGGAGGACCCACTTCATGGACGCTACGCCGCTGACGCTGGGACAGGAGATAAGTGGATACGTGTCTCAGCTAGACCATGGCCTGCGTGCAATAAACAATACGCTGGCGCACCTGAGCGAACTGGCTCTGGGTGGTACTGCTGTGGGTACAGGCATTAATACACCGAAAGGGTATTCAGAAAACGTAGCGGGTAAAATTGCGCAGTTGACCGGACTACCCTTTGTAACTGCAGAGAACAAATTTGAAAGCCTTGCGGCGCATGATGCCATAGTGGAAGCACATGGTGCGCTGAAGACAGTGGCTGTGAGCCTGATGAAAATAGCTAATGACATACGCATGCTAAGTTCTGGTCCGAGATCAGGAATAGGGGAACTGCACATACCAGACAATGAGCCAGGATCATCTATAATGCCCGGAAAGGTGAATCCTACACAGTGTGAGGCACTGACTATGATAGCTGCACAGGTGATGGGGAATGATGTGGCCATAAGCATTGGCGGCAGCAACGGCCACTTTGAGCTGAACGTATTTAAGCCGGTGATGATCTACAACTTCCTGCACAGCGCGAGGCTGATAGGAGACGGATGTGTGAGCTTTAATGACAAGTGTGCAGTGGGACTGGAGCCCATACAGAAGAACATAGATCAGCACCTGCATAATTCGCTGATGCTGGTGACATCTTTGAACACGAAGATAGGCTACTACAAAGCTGCGGAGATAGCTCAGACTGCGCACAAGCAGGGTAAGACACTGAAGCAGACTGCGATAGATCTTGGCTATGTGACTGCAGAACAGTTTGAAGAGTGGGTGGACCCGAAGACTATGGTGGGCGAGCTGAACTAGTATATACCCAATAAATCATCTTTACATGAGGTTGTATCAAAGCAGCGTAATAGTTTCCGCTGGGGCGGAAATAAGAGGTCCCGGCATATTCTGCTCAGCTCTTTTAACTCTGTTCTGCGCCGGGATGACGGGAGGATGGTGCTAATATGAGTAATCGTTTCCGCTGGAGCGGAGAGTTATAAGAGGCTGTAACAGTTTTGATACAGCCTCTTTTTTTAGCTACGTACGGAAGATTCTTGTAATTTGATGCTATGAACTTGCTTTATCTATACCTAACCTTTCTGTTATTTACCTGCGCTCCTAAAGAAGGGCTAGCAATTGCTACACCGGACGGCGACACTACCACAATCATATTGGTAAGACATGCGGAGAAGATGGACAATAGTGCAAATCCGCCTTTGTCGGCAGTGGGAATGGAAAGAGCTAAGCGTCTGCCTGAGGTGCTGGGGGAGTATAGACCGGATGCTTTTTACAGCACCAACTACCTGAGGACTATGCAAACGCTAGAGCACTGGGCGGAAAAGAGCAACCAGACAATAAAGCATTACAACCCAAGGCAGCCGGATAGCCTGGTGACACTGCTAAAGAAACAGACTGGCAAAATGGTGGTAGTGGCGGGACACTCGAATACGGTACCTGCGCTGGTGAATAAACTGATAGGCGAGCAGAAATATGAAGACCTTGCGGATACGATGTATGGGAGGATATTTATTGTGAGGTTAGAAGATGGGCAAGCGAATGTGGAACTGCGGAACTACTAACGTTTTAAAGCAAATAAATGCACTCCTCCTATGAAAAAGCTACTTACCGTATTTGGAGCAACTTGCGTGGGCCTGGTACTATTTGCTATAGTAACCTTGTTCAGTTCTGCTATTCCAAGCCATAGCAGCCGTGCAGACACTAAAGAGGTTACCGCAAGGCTAAACTCTATAACGACCTGCTGCTCCGGCGGAGACATCATCTTTCACCTCAAGCCCGACGATGACAACTCCTATTACATAAACCGTGGAGTAGAAAATGGCCTTAGAGTAAATTACTTTCGGGAAGCACTCCTTAACAGGGATATTACAATCTCGTACAGGAAAGGCGGGTGGAATATTCTGAATTATAGAAACAGAGCCAAGCATATTTGTGAAGTTCGCCTTGAGGATAAGGTGCTGTACTCTGAGATCAGGGATTAGAAGGTCTGACTCCGACCTTCCACGCTAGAAGAAGAAATACTATATTTATAGAAACAAACGTTTATGGATCAGTACAACCAAGGATCTCAGATCTTTCCTCCCACTAGTCCGCCTACACAAGATGATAAGACAATGGCTATACTGGCCCATATACTCACCTTTGTTGTAGGCTTTATTGCTCCACTGGTCGTCTACCTAAGCAAGAAAGACCAGCCTTCGTTTGCGCTGGAGCATGCGAAGGAGTCGCTGAACTTCCAGCTATCACTGATCATCTACTTTACTGTTTCCCTTATTCTGATGATCATTCTGATTGGTATTGCTATGATGGTGATGCTGGGGCTACTGGCGTTTATACTGGTAATTGTGGCGACAATAAAAGCTGCTAACGGAGAGATGTACCGCTACCCGCTCACTATAAGATTTATTAGATAATAATTTCATTGTGGCTTTGCGCTCTTCAGCCGCGCTTTCCTTTGCGTCATATAATACAAAAGAAAAACGCCCGTCACCAGGCGTTCAACTCTCTATATTGTAAGGTCAACTTCAGATTATTAACTCCACACGTATTGCTTTTTGTTGAGCAGCATAGCTTCTCCTGCTATGGTCTGGTCTCCCGTGGTTGCATCATATACCGCACATTCGTATAGCACACGGTTCTTTTCAGGAAATATCTCCTTCACCTTCACCACTGCCTCATACTCAGTGTCTGTAAACATAGGCTTCAGCCACTTCATGCTCTGGTTCAGGTACACGTGACCGTCAACATACCAAAGCGCCCCAAAAATCCTGGTAAACACACTCGCACCAAGGAACCCATGTATAATGTTCCTGCCAAACATACTGTCCTTTCCTGCCTGGGGATCGATATGGAGGGGATTAGTATCACCGCTGACCCTGGCAAATGTATCTACGTCATCCTGCGTGTAACTGAACTTATGACGGAACTCGTCTCCTACTTTAAGCATAAACTATTTTTTGCGCCAAAGTAATAGAAATTGGGGGTTATATGATACAAAAGGAAGGAATGATTGTGCTGAGAACCAACAAAAAGCAGGAGAAAACCTTAGGAAGGTGCCGGGAAAGCAAGATTAAGTAATCATGAAATCAGGGTAAATAGTAAAAAGATTTTGCAAGTTTGTAGCTGGAAACCCCTACCTTTGCCCCGCCAAAAGGAACTTTAGGGGAAAAGAAGACGCTGCGAAGCAAGGAACTACAGGACAAAACCGCAAGAAACAATAGCTGCTTACTCCTTTGGCATCAACACTTTAGACAACAATTATAATAAAAAAAATAGCAAATGGCTAACCAAGACACCAAAACTTTTGTAGAGACCGTAGTAGAGGCTCAGAAGCAGGTAGTAGACACCCTGGCTGAAAACACCAGAAAGATCGCTAACGGCAATACAATGGTGAACGAAACTATCGACAAGGGTAGCGAATGGTATAAGAACTGGCTGGAAACTCAGAAGAAGGCTCTTAACCAAACAACTGATAAAACTGCTGACATGACAAACAACATGCAGGACAATATGTCGAAGATGACCGAGTTCTACCAGAACTGGTTCAACACGCAGACAAACATGGCTAAGCAAATGTGGGAGACCAGCATGAACCAGTTTCAGAATGCTGCTGCTACAAACGGCAACGCTGCTAACATGAACCCAATGAACATGTGGAACAGCTGGATGACCAACATGCAGAACATGAACAACACCATGAACCAGACTAACAACTGGATGAACATGATGAACAACTGGAACAAGATGTTCAACATGGACGGTATGAAGCAATCTGCTGCTGACTACACAGGCATGTTTAACCAGTATTATGAAATGCTGAACAACAACATGGCTAAGTGGCAGGAGAATATGAAGAACGGTACTGCACAGGATGCCTGGAAAAGCATGCTGAACTCTACTGAAAACTTCACCCGCTTCAGCGAAATGATGGCACCAATGTGGAAGTCTATCCAGGATAAGACTTTCAACATGGAAGCTTACAAGCAATTCATGAACCCTGCTAAGTACAAAGAGGTGATGGATCAGTTCCTGGGCTTTATGCCAGAGGGAACCCGCCAATACATGCAGAACATGACTACCATGATGCAGGATGGCATGAAGCAGATGAACCAGAATGGCATGCAGCAGTTTCAGCAGATGCGTGGCATGATGGCGAACATGATGCCAAATACTAACCCTACTGAGATGTTTGGTGGTATGATGAACGGTTACAATCAGTTCTCATCTATGATGACTGATGCTTTCGCGCCATTTGCCAAGATGATGCCTCCTACAGAGCACACGAAGACAATGGCAGAGTGGCAGGATATAGCACACCGCACTGCTGTGTACAACATCAAGAACGCTGAACTTCAATACATGATGTATGCACAGGGAACTAAGGTGATGGACCAGCTTGCTGAGAACATCATGAACAAGATCCAGAGCGGCGAAGAGATCAACAGCATTATGGCTTTATATCAGGAGTGGATGAACATGAGCGACAAGACTTTTGTTGCTTTGTTTGAGACTGACGAATACAGCCAGCTGATGGCAGAGGTAAGCGCTATGCAGATAAAGCTTAAGAAAGACATCGAGCTTCAGATGGAGAAGATGTTTGTAGGCATACCGGTAGCTACCCGTAGCGAAATGGACGAAATGTACAAGACTATCTATGACCTGAAGAAGCAAGTGCGTCAGATGGAAAAGATGATGGAGTTTGAAACTTCTGAGGAGACTAAGGAAGAAGAGGCTAAGCCTGCTGCTCGTCGTACTGCTAAGAAGTAAACTTTAGGATACTAAATATGAAAAAGTCCCGCCGGTGCGGGACTTTTTTTATTGCCGTAACTATACTTAGCCACCGATTGCAAATAGCTATTTACGCACGCATATCATTCTGTCAATGCCGAAGATGTCTTTCTTAAGAACTACATCCTCATATCCCATTTCACCAAACATTTCCACAGTAGCACGAGCGTGGTCTGCATGAAGCTCACAATAGATGGCACCACCCTCCGTCAGATGGTCCTTCCCAAAAGCAGCGATCTTTCTATAGAAGAGTAAAGGATCATCGTCTGGTACAAACAAAGCTAGCCCCGGCTCGTAGTCGCGAACATTAGAGTGCAGGGTGTCTCGATAGTTCTGTGGAATGTAAGGAGGGTTGGAAACCACTACATCGAAACTAACGAGGTGTGGCCAGTTGCCTTCCTCAAGGAAGTCAGCAACCCTGAAGTCTACCAATACCCCGGCCTTCTCCCTGTTGCGCATAGCTACCCGCAAGGCTGCTTCACTTACGTCTATGCTTAATACAGTTGCATTGGGTAGCTTCTGCTTTAATGCTATAGGAATGCAGCCTGAACCCGTACCGACATCTAATATTCTGAGGCCGCCCCTGTTCTTCCAATCATCCGCTATCCATAGCACCAGTTCTTCTGTTTCAGGGCGTGGTATCAACACATGCTCATTCACCTCATACGGGTGACCCATGAACCACTGCACACCAGTCACGTATTGTAGAGGCTCGCCAGCTAAGAGCCTTTTCAAGGCATCTTGTACGGCTGCCTCCTCAGCAGCGGCTATTAGCTCCGACTTATCCACCAGCCGCTGCATCCTGTTCTTTCCGGTTACATGTTCGAGTAGCTGATGAGCTATCGCCGCAGCTTCCTCTGCGTCATAGACTATAGTCAGTTTTTCCTTTATCAAATAAAATGCTTCCTGGTACCGTAGCATCTGCTAAAGATAAAGAGGGCGAAACTTTGTGGGTAATGCATTTTGATACAATCCACTCATAACAAGCAAATCCTCATTTCTTAAGCAGCGGTTAACTACATGTAAACCATGGGTTAACTGCTTGCAAAACCTGAGTTAAGCGCCCTGTGATTCTTGTCAGGCCTTGTTGCGAAGGCAATCTTTGCACTATCAAACAAACAAAAACAAATCACCTCATAACTCCTATGAAAAAGCTATTAATCCTTGCAGTCTCGCTTCTCTCCTACGGAGCTGTCAATGCGCAGAGTGCTACAAGTACAGCACAGCAGACCGTGCAACTCAATCTGTCCAACGTTCTTGAGATCACGTTCGTTGCTTCAGGTACTGCCACAGGCTCTACCGTCAGCCTTCCATTTACTTCGGTGAGTGACTATGCAAACGGTGTTAGTTCTTCTGCTCAGCAGCTGAAGGTTCGCACTAACAAGAACTTCTCTGTAACCGTACAGGCTAACGCAGCCAACTTCACTTACACCGGAGCTGCCAATCCAGCACCTGCTATGCCTGTAAGTGGCGTACTGGCTATCAAAGTACCAGCAAATGCAACTGGTGGCTCCATAGCGGCCCCATTCAGCTCCACTGCCTATACAACGCTTACTAACAGCCCGCAGAACCTGATCAACAATGGTACGAATGGCAATAACAAGACATTTGATATTCAGTATGAGGCTACTCCTGGGTTTGGCTATCCCGGTGGAACCTATACTGTGGATGTAGTCTATACCGCCACACAACTATAAAGTCTTTCTCATGCACCTATAAAGTCCCTATTTCTCCTATTACCACTATCACCCTATGCCCTATCAAGAATAAAATTGCCCTGTATGGGGCTTTTTTATTTTCTAACGTCCTAATTCCCTGATTTATAACCAGGAGTAAATGTGTGAAATATCTCTTCAGGAATAAGTAACATTTGAAATAAAAATCATTTCCTAACGGCTCGTTAAGCGGTTGCAAACAGCCGGTTAACAACCCGTGTTTTGTGGTCTTTCAATGTTGCTGGTATTACATTGGTGCCATAAAGAGAGGACAATAAATGGAACTAAGCCACGCAACAGAGATTTACAAAGACAAGTATCAGAAGGACATGACTATTGAGGCCTACATGGATTTGCTCCAACATGGCTTCACCCTGCTAAGGGAAAATGCATCTGAATCAGCCCTGGAATTGAGAGAGCTGAGGGCGATCAGGATTGCCCTGGAGTACAGGAGACACATCATAACGCTGGGCATGAAGAACAAAGATTCTATCATGCACTCGTACATGCGGTCCTTAAGTTAGCCCATCCAGTCCAGCCCCTGTAACTACCACTATCTCTACTCCCTTGTTCTCACCTCTTCCTCGTCTTCAAGACTACCCCTTTGCTCTTCGGCTCTTCCTCCTTTTTTACTTTACCCGCATGTTCTCCGGCTCTTTCTTAAGCGTTTGCTAAGCGCTCACTAAGCTTGTGTTAACAAGGCAGTTTTTCTTCTCAAGACTTACATCCCGCTGCATCTTTACACTATCAAACAAAGCAAACAAAACAAACACCACAACCCTAGTCTCCATTCTCTCCTTATATAAGAAAAGGGCCCTTTCCAGGGTCTTTTTCGCTTTTATAGCCAGTAGGGGAGATTAGTATTCACCACCCGTCCTAATCGCTAGAGATTCTATCTGTTCAGCCAGTCTCCTGACTGGCGTATCCAACACTTTCATTCTTGCAGCTTTCAAACATTTTTTAATATTGTAGTATATTATAGAGCATGTTCGTCAGAAAAATGTCTCTCTAATTCTTTGCCGCAGAAACTAAAAATAAGCCAGTGAAGAACATTTTTTTAGTAACTGCTCTATTGTGGACGACTTCTTCAGAAGGCCAATCTTTGGCAAAACTGAAGCAGTTGCTACAACAACAGCAGTTTCAGCCGTTCAATAGCTATATCATTGACGTTTCCTCCAAAACACAAGGCAGTGCAAAGATTGAGATGCGACAATTCAGGGAGGTTGCGCCAGGGTACAAAGAGCTGATGATTGACATCGAAGAACGGAACAACAATAGCATTGTTTTGGATCAAACTGGTGTATCAATCATGCGACTAAATTTGCTCGCTTCAGACAGCGAGATCATATACTTCGAATTCAAAGGAAGATGTCCTGGGCGCATCTGCGATGAGAATTTTCCTATATATGAAAGCTTTAAGAATGAAGCTGCATTCAGATTATTTCAATTGTCTTTTCGATCGGTGTTCAATGTAGATCCAGATTTGAACGAACTCTTTCGATCATACTTGTATGGTAAACGGTGCTTTGCTGGTGCGGATTTCCCTGAGTTAAGGCTGCAACTCATAAAATTATTAAAGGAAAAACAGGTTTCAACTCTTTGGTCATGGCTAATATCACCAAACTCAGAAAAACAAGTTTATGCTGTAGAAGGCTTTTACCAGCTAAAGGAGAACGGATATAAGATTCCATTGGAGGCGAGGGAGATCATTTCATACATTAAGAATAAGGCTGGGTACATTGACGTCTGTCAAGGGTGTCTGCTTTCCAATAACTCAATCAAAGAAGTACTCGCCAGTTTTGTTTTTTAGAGAAAGCGCCTGCCTATTCATCTGGTGGTCAGACCTAGCGCCTTCTCTCCTTTCGGCTTACGCTTTTTTCAGTATTACTCCATCATCATTCAAATCCCGACTCTTTCCTTATATTCGTAAAACAACACCAATAAATAGCTATGGCTTTACCAACAGTAAATAACAAGGACGGCAAGAAGGGAAACAAGAATAAGAACAACAATGTTCTGGCGAACAAGTTCGGGGCTAAACCTGGAAAGGCTGCTAACTTCTCAAAGAAGCCACCAAAGACGGGCGGTACCAGGGGAAGCTAATACAAAGTATTCCCGCAAGCAGATTTCCTGCTCAAGGCTCCAGCAGCACCTATTGCTGGAGTCTGAGTTGCTGACGCAATAGCTTTAGCTCAGTTTGCATATCCTTCATGCGTTGCAGCAGGTGGGCTATAGCTTCCACTCCCTCTTCATTTATCTCCAGCTCTGTATGGAGCCTTACAAGTTTTTCTACATCGAACAGGTTATCTACATTTAGAAACTGCTGCCCTTCAACCACGGTCATGTCTATTAGTCCGGCTTCATGAAGGCTGGTCATGAAGGTAAAGGAGACCTGGTAATGATTACAAAACTCCTGTGCTGCTATCAGTTCAGTTCTCTCCATGGCTATTTGTTTTCTAGGTTAGCTAATTGCCTGAATAGTTCCTTTTCTCTTTCGGATAGGTGTGTAGGAATAACGATGTTGTAGGTGATAAAAAGATCCCCAAACGAACCCTCCTGTTTGTATACAGGGAAGCCTTTCCCCTTCAGCCTGATCTTTGTACCGTTCTGTGTTTGTTCAGGAACTTTTAGCTTGATCTTTCCGCCCAGCGTATCAATTATCTTTTCACCACCCAGGACTGCGGTATATAAGGGCAGATCGATAGTGGCGTAAAGATCATGTCCAACTCTTTGGAACGGTGTGTTATTCTGTATTACAAACTTTATGTAAAGGTCACCAGCCGGTCCGCCGTTTATTCCCGGGCCGCCGTATCCCTTCAGCCTGATCACCTGCCCGTCTTCCACACCTGCGGGTATAGTAATGCGCACCTTCTTACCATCCACTGTCAATATCTGCTGCCTGGTGGTGTATGCATCGGTCAGACTCATTTGCAGTTCAGCGTTAAAATCCTCACCACGGTACTTCACAGACCGGCCACGCTGACCGCCGCCACCAAAGAACTGTTCGAAGAAGTCAGAGAATTCGCCACCTCCCGCCGATCCAAAATCAGCACCTTCAAAGCCGGTGAAACCACGGGGGGCTCCCCTGCCCTGCTGTTGCCTTGCTTGTTCAAACTGCTCGGCATGCTTCCAGTTCTCGCCATACTGATCATACTTTTTTCTCTTCTCCGGATCGGTGAGTACCTCGTTGGCTTCGTTGATCTGCTGGAACTTCTTTTTGGCCTCTGCGTTATCCGGATTAAGGTCGGGGTGGTACTTTCTGGCAAGCTTCCTGTAGGCCTTTTTGATGTCCTCAGTACTTGCATTCTTGTCCAGTCCAAGAACCTTGTAGTAGTCTATATACTCAGCCATACTGCAATTGGTTTTCTATTACTAAACCTACTGCAAATTACATCAACAAACTTGCCATCAGAGCCAGATCAGGACCTGGCCACGTACAATGACTGGAAAATGTTAAGAGAAGAATATGGGAAGGGGCCTGAGGGTAGCTCGATCAGGAAAGCACCCTCAATGGATGGGACCCGAGCGCCTTTTCCCGCACTTAATCCGCGCTTAAAGCGCCTTAGAACCGCCTTAGAACCACCCTGAAAGACCACACCTCCTGGGACGGGATATTGTCGCAGTTCCTGAGAAAAAAGAAGAGAGTCTAGTTCAGACAGATGGCTGTGGTAGCCCGGCAGAATCTATTACGGTCTTTTGAAAGGATGTGCTCCAGGGCAATGATAGCTTCAAACTCCAGAACGGATGGAAGACTGTCCAGATATTCGAGCGTATCGAGCCACTTCCTGGTTTGTTCAATCAGGTCGCCTGGCAGGTCGTCTTTAAAAAGCTTGAGTTGCATAACAGCATTTTTGTTTTACACTGCTAACTTCTTAATATGTTCCTTGGCTGCATCGTCAAAGATGAAGCTTAACCAGAGAATAATAAACGGATAACTAAATGATAACAGGATCAGCAGAATAAAAAATATTACAACTGCAGGTTGTTGTTCAGAAGATCAGCGGCAACGCTGTGTAGAAATCTGATGCACCCAGATATGGCACAACAAAGTAGGAATTGCCTTATGTGACTGCTGGTGTTTGAGAGGAATACTGGTTATCAATCCGTGAGAAATATAAAATATTGTCAAGTTTTTCTATTTTCGTCGCCATCTATTCCTTCTTTAAACCTAAATTTTTTTTATGAGCAGATACCTGTTAGCTCTCGTGTTATTCCTCATGGCGGGAACAAACCTTAAAGCCCAATATTGCACTGCCAATCTGTACGCCTTTGGGTGCATGAGCAGCAACTACATCCGTTCGTTCTCAACCTCCTCCGGTATCGGGAATATTGTAAACCTGGGCACTGGATGCGGTGCAAATAACCAAAGTTATACTTACTATTCCAATCAAACCCATGTCAGCACAGCAGGTTCTTCTGTTAGCTTTAAAATTGTAAACAGCCCAACGAGCTACCAAAATTACAAGATCTGGGTTGACTGGAATAACAATTCGAGCTTTACTGATGTAGGTGAAGAAGTGTATAGCGGGTCAATCTCGCAGGGGGATTCTGTTACCGCCACTTTCCTCATCCCTGCAACGGCAGCAACGGGCATGAAAAGGATGCGGGTGAGATCTTCGTATTACACGTCGAACTTTACTGCCTGCAGCAATGAGCTTTATGGAGAAGTTGAAGATTACAACATCTCTATCATTTCCTCTACACCATGTTCACCCACACCGGTTGCAGGCACCGCTGTGTCTTCTATGGCCAGTGTATGTCCCGGAAACTTGTTTTCGGTTTATCTGAACGGCTACACCCTGGCATCGGGATCTACTATTCAATGGCAATCCAAACCTGTATCTTCCACTGTCTGGACCAATATCGCTGGTGCTACTAACACTGTTATTCCGGTAATCAACCAAACAAGCGCCACTGATTACCGCGCTTATATCATCTGCGGCAGTACTTCAGACACATCTTCCGTTGTAAGTGTTTTACAAAATGCCAATACCCAATGCTACTGTTCTCCAAACACCGGAACTCCCCTTGTCACCATGCCTGGTAATCAAATCACTAATGTTTCGATCTCATCTACAACACTCAACTACTCAACCACTACTGCAGGATCGAATGGTTACTCACAGGTTTCACCAACTTCTCCGAATGGAACCGCTACACTGATACCAGGTGATCCCTACGTCTTTTCAGCAAGTGTGTTGTACTTCGTGAGCAGCGCTGGTCTTTGGTTTGATTTTAATCAAAATGGATTGTTTGAGACTACTGAGAAGGTACCGGTTACACTAAACAACAATCAGGCTACCGCATCATTTACAGTTCCATACAATACAGCAGCCGGACAGATAGGCATGCGATTCTTTGTGTCAGACTATGGCAATGTCTCGGATCCGTGTACCCTTCAGAGTGACGGCGAGGTA